>Ga0154966_145_pt2 | contig 72189 bp, 77 predicted proteins | sample RifCSPhighO2_01_FD_105934 | JGI IMG/M metagenome (GOLD analysis project Ga0154966, IMG submission 105934) | Candidatus Sungbacteria bacterium RIFCSPHIGHO2_01_FULL_51_22
TGACGCTTGTGCGGTCTCCGGGAGTGAAGATGTGGACTTCCATTATTCTGATGTGTGAAAGATCGGCAGAGGAATACTATGATGCATGCGCGACACTGTCAACAAAACACTTCGGCAGGCGGAGTGTTAGTTCTGATTGATCATGTTCATTGCGCGCTCGGGACCTTTTTCCAGAATGAGATCAAGCCCCTCCAGTATTTTCTTTGACACTTTTTTTACAACCGCTCCTTCATCTCCTTTGAATTTCAACAGTACCAGCTTCATCGCGTCCACCCGCTTTTTTTTCTGAACGCCAATGCGTATGCGCCAGAACTTCTCTGTTTTAAGTGCCCGCCGCACCGATTCAACGCCCTTGTGCCCTGCCGCACTTCTGTTAAACGACAATTTCGTGCGCCCGAGTTCAATATCAACATCATCATGAAGAAGTATGACGTGTTCCGGTTTTATCTTGAAAAATAGCGCAGTACGGCCGACCGCTTTTCCCGAATTGTTCATGAATGTTTCCGGGAGAAGGAGTATTGCCCTTTTGTTCTTTGAGACGAATCCGTGGCATGTTTTGTTGAATTCAAAGTCGGTACATCCGCGCGATGCGCTCCATGCGGAAAGAATGGTACGCCCGACATTATGCCGCGTGCCGTCATATTCTTTTCCCGGATTCCCGAGGCCCACAAAAAGATAGGTCATATATTTCGTAGTATACTCGGCTTCGCTGGTGGAAGCAAAAGGAGCGAAGTATTGACAGGTATGTTTGGCGAGCATATGATCGGGGGTGGTTCCCGTATTTAGAGGAAAGTCCGTGGTTCAGAAAGAAACTCGTGTACAAAGAATCGCACGCCTATCCTCCAAGAGGTTTCCATCCTTATCAACTTCTAACACTGATGTCTGCCAGCTAGTCTGTTTCGTTTTGGCAAAGCGCAGTGAATTAGAAAGGGCACAGTTGCTGAAAATCGGTGATGATGCCCGGGATTATATGAATACAGGAAGTTTTTTGGTCGTCCTGTCTAGTGGGGCTTTGGGTGAGATCATGCGTCTTGGGGGTGGCGACATGAAGCGACGACTGGAGGAAAAAACCTATCCGTTCTCACGGTTAAATAAAAAAACACGCGAAACATTACTGCATCTTCCCGCCAGCTGGGTGCGGGGAGGTGCTGGTTGGCTTCTTGCGGGTAGAAAACCACAATCACGCGTATCCATTCCCGCCGACTAACGTCGGCTCTTTTCTTCCTCCGCAATAGACCTTTGTCAGTATTCAGGGCGCGCCCATTGCATGTATGGAAAAAGTGCGCTATATTGGCACAAAGCGCGTTCCTTGCCTTTATCGGTGAGCACATAATGCAAGGGGCCGGCACATCTATAGACAGATATATGAGTGAACAAGATCCGGGCGCACGACCAGAGGCATCTCCAGAGGATGGCGGTGGGGGAGTAAAACCGGCATTTGCCAGGTTTTTTTGGGAAACATGGGAATTGGTGAAGATCATTCTCATCGCCCTTCTTATTGCGGTGCCGATCCGGTATTTTGTCGCCCAGCCCTTTATCGTGCGTGGGGACTCCATGGTGCCGAATTTTCATAATGGTGATTACCTTGTTATAGACGAGCTTTCCTATTATGTGCGCGATCCCAGTCGCGGCGAGGTGGTGGTGTTTCGCTATCCGCTGGACACAAAACAGTTCTTTATCAAGCGCATCATCGGGCTTCCCGGCGAGCAGATTGAGGTACAAGACGGGAAGGTCATGATCACTCCGGTCGCCGGAGAGCCGTTCACGCTTTTAGAGCGCTATGTGCCGGAAAATCTCGCGACCGGGAATGCTCGCAATGTGCGGCTTGAGGATGGTCAATATTTTGTGCTCGGGGATAATCGCCCGTTCAGTTCCGACTCGCGGGTGTGGGGAGTGTTACAGAGGAATTTTATCACTGGGCGCGCGCTTATCAGGGCGTGGCCTCCGGGAGTTGCGGGATTGGTTCCGCAAGCCGCATACTAGCGAACAACGACCGCATTCACCACGCAGAATGGAACGTATGCCGGGAGGTGAAAGTTCCATTCTCTATGCCTCGTTCATCATTTCTAATTCTTAATTGTTCATATGGGCAGAAAGAAAAAACAAAAACAAAAGGAGTTCCAGACGCCGCGGGGGATGCACGACATTCTTCCCGAGGATCAGAAGTATTACGAAAGGATCCGATCGGTGCTCCGGACGCTTTTTTCCTATTACGGGTTTGGCCGTATTGATACGCCGATTCTTGAGGATACAGACCTTTTTTTACACGGGGTGGGCCACTCAACCGATATTGTGGAAAAGGAAATGTATTCGTTCAAGACCGAGGGAGGGGATGCGCTGACATTGCGTCCCGAGGGAACCGCCGCCGTCGCCCGCGCGTATACCGAGCACGGCATGTTCACGCGGCCCCAGCCCGTGAAGTTGTATTATGAAGGCCCCTTCTTCCGCCACGAGGCGCCCCAGCGCGGCCGCTATCGGCAGTTCCACCAGATCGGGCTTGAGCTTATCGGCGAGGAGGGCGCAGTTGCTGATGCCGAGATCATGCATGTGGTGTGGCTTCTTTTTAAGGAACTCGGCATTAAGGATCTTATGTATCACGTCAACAGCGTGGGGTGCCAGAGTTGCCGGCCGGCGTACCGTTCCGCGCTTGTTTCGTACTATCGGAACCGCGCAAAGGGCCTGTGCAGGAACTGTAAGCGGCGCTTCAAATTAAATCCATTGCGATTGCTTGATTGTAAGGAGGAAAAATGTGTCATGGTGAAAAAATCCGCTCCGCAGATTCTTGATCACGTCTGCGAATCGTGCAAGAAGCACTTTACGCTTCTGTTGGAATTTTTAGATGAAGATGGCATCTCGTACACGCTGAATCCTCACCTGGTGCGCGGCCTTGATTACTACACCAAAACCGCGTTTGAGATTCTGACGGATCCGTCTGCACCCTCCAAAAAAGAGGCGCCGAAGGTTGTCGCGGGCGTCTCCGGTGACGTAGCGCCGGAGGGCGAGAAAAAAGAGCCGATCGCCGAAGCGGAGCCGCTTCCAAGAGCCCTGGAGCTTGGCGGCGGCGGGCGGTATGATGGTTTGACAGAACTTTTGGGAGGCAAGCAGACGCCCGCGGTCGGTGTTGCGGTTGGCGTTGAGAGGATCATTGAGGTCATGAAAATGCAGCAGGTTCGTGTTCCCGAACGGGCAAAGCCCCGCGTCTTTTTCGTACAGTTGGGAGACCTTGCCAAAAAGAAGAGTTTTAAAATCATAGAAGAACTCCGAAGTGCCGGTATTTCCATGGCAGAATCGCTTGGGAAGGAATCAATAAAATCCCAACTTAAGATCGCCGACCGGGTAGAGGGGGAATACTCCCTTATTTTGGGCCAAAAGGAGGCGATAGATGGCACCATCATCATCCGGGAGATGTCCTCGGGCATTCAGGAGGTCGTTCCGTTTGATAAGCTCATAGAGTTGCTGAAAAGAAAATTGAAAAAATAGTATTGCTATGGACTGCATTTTTTGCAAGATCATACAAAAAGAGGTCCCGTCAGACGTGTTCTACGAAAATGATGATGTGTTTGTTTTTAACGACATGCACCCGAAAGCTCCCGTCCACCTTCTTGTCATTCCTAAGGTCCACATCCAATCAATAGCACATCTGGAAGACGGACAGCGCGACATCATCGGGGACATTTTTCTTGCCGCGCGCGATATGGCACGCAAGAAGGGCCTTGTCGGTTACAAGCTTCTGGTGAACGTCGGCCACGATGGTGGACAGATCATAGATCATCTTCACATCCATCTTCTTGGTGGCTGGGAAAGAGGCGGGAAGGCGGGTATCAGCATATAATCTAAATGTTCAAAAACTATGGTATACGTAAAGAAAAAAAATCACGAGACAACTCCGGCCATGCTTCGGCGTTTTACCCGCATGATACAGCAATCGGGAGTTCTTCTGCAGGCGCGAAAGGATGCGCGGTTTGCAAAGGCGCCGAACAAGATCGCAAAGAGGAAAAAAGCTCTTCGCCGCATGACGCGCCGGAAGGAGCGCGAGCGTTTGATAAAGCTGGGACGGTTGAAGTAGTATTCGCGCGCCCGGTGTCGTGCGCCAAAGGGTGCCGCACGAATAAAGATGCCTGCGAATTACGCCATCACCTATGAGTGTGAAGGAAAAAATAGAAGAGGATCTTGTGAGCGCAATGAAAAACCGGAAGGAGCTGACGCTCTCTGTGTTAAGGATGCTTGTTGCCGCGCTGAGGAGCCGTCAGACCGAAAAGCGCACGAAATGCGCGAAGGTGGGTGTTGCGACGGAAGATTTGTCACGGGAGTCGGAGTTAACGGAGGACGAGGTGCTGGAGACTCTTCGGTCCGAAGCAAAGAAGCGCAAGGACGCCATAGAGGGGTTTGAGAAAGGAGGGCGCGCCGATATGGCCGCTCGCGAGAGGCAGGAATTGACAGTGCTTGGCGCGTATCTGCCGGCAGAACTTTCCGATGCCGAGCTTCATGCCATGGTATCGGAGGCATTGCTTGCGACCGGAGCCGGTACCATGAAGGATTTTGGGAAGGTTATGGGAAGGGTCATGGCCCAGGCGAAGAACAGGGTTTCGGGGGATAGGGTCAGTGCCGCTGTCAAAGAGATGCTTGGAGCGAAATAGCCAGGAAGTAGTCATTTTTGCGGGGTTTTCCTCTCTTGCAAAAGAGTCACCTTCTTTTTACTGTAGGTATGGGCGCAAGGAGCATGTCGCCGCGCGTGGCGATTGTCTTTTTTCTTTGCACCTTTTTGGGTGCCTAAGACCCGAGTAGTATTATGACAAATGTTTATAACTATAGTACTATACAAGTGGACGCACGGGGGGTGAGGGGAGTCATATCACGCGCCATGAAAAACCTCCGCCGCGAGGGTTTTTTTTCGGATACACGCCGCACGCGTTCTCCCGGGGCCGTAAAGAGAGCGCGCGCCTACGATGTTCATGTTATCTTTGTAGCGCCCGGCGAGTCCGCCAAGCTGAACCTTCGGTATCGCAAGAAGAACAAGCCGACGAACGTACTGTCGTTTGATTACGGAAATGAAGGGGAGATCATTGTATGCCCGCATATTGTCAAAAGGGAGGCACGGGCCGCCGGGCACAGCGTGCAGTTCCAGACGGCGTGGATGATCATTCACGGGTTGGTGCATTTGGCGGGCGTGCATCACGAGAGTTCCCCGCGCATGTCGCATAGAGCCGAAGTGCTGGAAGAAAAAGTGCTGTATGAATTAGGGATCGGGAATTAGGGATTATGCCGTATGGCCATAGTGATTAATTCGTCATTCGTAATTTTTACCGAATGCGCCGCATCGTTTCCGCAATTGATATCGGCACGACGACGATCTCAACCGTTATCGCCGAGAAAACAAAGGATGGAAGCATCCGCATATTAGGCATTGGGCAGGCCCCGAGTTTTGGCATGAGGAGGGGAGCCGTTGCCGACATTGACGAGGTGACATCATCGCTCAAGCGCTCCATCAAGGAGGCCTCGCGCGCAGCCAATGTTCCTGTCACCCGCGCGACCGTTTCGGTCGGTGGTACGCACATCAATACGTTCAGTTCTCGCGGCGTTGTTGCTATATCTCGCGCGGATGGCGAGGTGACCGCCGAAGACGTCCGACGGGTGTTGCAGGCGGCAGAAAGTTTTGTCGCAAAAAATCCAAATCGCGAGATCGTACACATCATTCCCCGGGAGTTTCGCATTGATTCGGAAACGGGCATAAAAGATCCCATCGGCATGGTGGGTATTCGTCTTGAGGTTGACGCTTTGATTGTTGATGGCGCAAAGCCGCCCATTCAGGCGCTCTATAAATGCGTTGAGCACGCAGGCGTTGAAGTTGAAGATGTCGTTTTTGCCCCACTTGCATCGGCCGAGGCGGTACTTTCCCGCAGACAAAAGGAGTTGGGGGTTATGGTGTTGGACATCGGCGGAGGCACCTCCGATTTTGCCTTGTACGAGGAGGGGCGGCTTATTCATGCTGGTGTGCTCGGGTGGGGAGGAACGCACATCACAAACGACATCGCCATAGGACTCAAAACGACCGTAGACGTGGCGGAAGCGGTAAAACTTCGGTATGGATATGCACTACCCGACACGTTGCCGAAAAAAGATGTGGTAAAGCTTGCCGAATTCATTGAGCATGATGCGACAACATTTCCCCAGCGAAATCTTGCCGAAATCATTGAAGCGCGCCTCATTGATATTTTTGAGCTTGCACATAAAGAATTGAAACGTGTTGACAAAGACGGGCTTTTGCCTGCCGGTGTCGTTTTGATCGGCGGCGCATCACGGATCCCAGGAATTCTTGATCTTGCGAAGCGCGAGCTACGGCTTCCTGCAGAGATCGGTTCAACATTTTCACTGCCGAATAAAGAGGCCGGACTTGCGGGGTTGCTTCTCAAATACCCGGTGGCGCTCGGTCTTGTCGCTTGGCACATAAACCGATCCATCGGGCGCGACCCGTATTTCTATGGGTCGTCTGCCGCAAAAGTTCTTACGGGTATTAAGAATTGGCTTAAGATATTTTTGCCATAAGGCGTTTCGGCATGATCCGGTACGCGCACATAGCAACTATGGGGTTGTTTTTTCGTTTGTAGAGTTCCATACCGACGATATTTTTGCTCTCATGCGAGTGTTATGGCAATTCTATGTGTGCCGGTGTCCAAGATATCCCATAGTTAATCACAGCTTTTCCACCTGCTAGCCCGGCTGAAAATTTGGGGAAGTACCGGATATGCGGGTACGGTAGGAAAACAAAGCTTTTTTCGCGTATTGAAAATATTTCTGACATAAGTTTCTTATTGGGTCAATATTGAAATAACTTTTGAAGGGTATACCTATATAAAGGAATGTGAACGACTGGGAGCTTCATACGCGTTTTATAATATAGAGATGTAGGAATTAGCGTGAAGGAGGGCGGCAAGCGCCTTGCTACGCTACGGCTACACGCTATGGTACATGCCAAATATTAAACCAGATGTAGAAACATTTGCCCGGATTAAAGTGGTCGGTGTCGGCGGATCGGGCGGTTCGGCCATTACTCGCATGATGGATTCCAAGATCCATGGTGTTACGTTTATCGCCATTAATACCGATGCCCAGCATTTGCACCACCATAAGGCAACGACGAAGATCCACATCGGAAAGAACCTCACCAAAGGGCTTGGCGCGGGAATGAACCCCGAGATCGGGCGGCAGGCGGCCGAAGAGAATCGCGACGAGATCCAAGACGCCCTGAAGGGGTCTGATATGGTGTTTGTCACATGCGGGCTTGGCGGCGGAACGGGCACGGGAGCATCGGCCGTTGTTGCGGATGCCGCGCGCTCCGCGGGGGCGCTTACCATTGGTGTTGTCACGAAGCCATTTCTTTTTGAGGGGGCACAGCGCATGCGGATCGCCGAGGAGGGATGGTCGCGCCTTCGCGACAATGTGGACGCGCTTATCACTATTCCGAACAACAACCTTCTAAACCTTATTGATAAGAACACCTCACTTTTGGACGCGTTTAAGACATGCGATGAAATTTTGAAAAACGCCGTGCAGGGCATATCAGACCTTATCACCATGCCGGGGCTTATTAACGTTGATTTTGCGGATGTCCGCTCTGTTATGGCGGATGCCGGTTCAGCTCTTATGGGCGTGGGTGTGGGGACGGGCGAGAATCGTGCCGTGGATGCCGCACAAAAGGCCATCAATTCTCCGCTTCTTGATATTTCCATCAACGGAGCAAAGGGAGTTCTCTTTAACGTATCGGGCGGGCCGGAACTTACCATGTGGGAGATAAACGAGGCCGCAAAGATTATTACCGATTCAATTGATCGCGACGCGAAGTTGATTTTCGGCGCGGTGCACGATGATCGCCTGAAGAAGGGCGAGGTAAAGATCACCGTTATTGCCACGGGATTTGGTCCTGGGGGGATCGCGGCAAAAAAAGAGGACCTTTCAAAAATGTTGCGCCAACCCCAAATGCCCCCAGCCGCAGTTCTTACGTCGTCTTCCGTCGTAAAACCACCACTTGCTTCCACGCCGCAGAATGGTAATGGTCATATTGGTGGGCAAAAAACTGAGGATGATTCCGAGTGGGACTCAATTCCGGCGTTTTTACGGCGAAGGAAATAAGTTTGTTCGTTTTGCATAGTACGTAATGTAAAATCCCGTGCTACACGGGATTTTTAGTTCTGTACGATAAGCGCTCCCTTTGATTCTAAAACGCGGAGGGCGTCATCAACCGAAACAGCAGGCATATCGCCTCCCCTCACTTGTGCGTAGAAAGTGAAGCCTTCAATAAGATACAGCATGTGGCCTAGCGTAGGAGGTATCAGTTGATTCTGATACGACCCTTTTCTGATAACGAAGCGGCCCGCCGTCTCACTGTCCGTTGAGAGCCAGTATTCGGTCAAATAGGGAGTGAGGTCAAATTTATGAACAACTTCCAGCATCTTCTCTGCAATCCCGAGCGTTTGTTCTGGCTCTTTGTTGGAGTTGTAGATCTTTGACCACATGCGCGTCTCAAGCGCGAGGACCATATTATGAGTCGGCAGGGAATGCAAAAGTTCTATAAGTTCTAACATGTCTACCTCGCTATACCTCTGGGTGTCATCACCGAAATCTAAAGTTTTTTCGTATTCTTCCGCGATCTTGTCGGTAATATAGCCCAGGTCTTTTTCCGATAGGGGTTTTGATGTGCTGATCGCAATAAGTTCCTCCTGGAGGGCCTGTCGTATCCGCTGTTTTGCGGAAAGAGTGGTATTTGGCACTATGGGCGGGCACGTTGTGTCGGTATAGGTGATTTCAGCCGGGTCTACGCTATCGGCGCCCACATTGCTCACGGTGATTGTTCCATTTTCTTCCAGCAAATAGAGGAGCTCTTTATCCACGGCATACGTACTCGCTTTTTTGAGCACGGCGCCGACATGTGGCGATGATGCGGCAAGGACTTCTCTCGTGTCAGGCGAAAGCGGTTTCCAATCAATTGCCCCCGCTGATACGGCAGAGAATGTCAAAAGCATTAAAGAAATGATGGTTCTAGTGAACATATGAACGCTCCTTGGTGGAAGAAAAAATTTTTCAAAAAGCAGGTAATTACTTATATAACATATAATAGAATATTTGTCAACCATTGGACACAGAACCAACCCTTTCGTTGGAGAAACAGCAAAATAATTTTTTGCAAAGTTATGCACAAGATTATTTTGGAACTAAATTTTTTCAGCAGTATAATGACGGTACCAAGTAAAAAGTTTTAAAAATTTTTTGCGCGGCATCTCTTAACAAACGTTTCGGCTTTTTCATCGGTGCCAGCAATCTTTTTTCTAGATGGTGCGAGCAGGATTGAGTAGGTGGTAACCAAAAACCCACATTCCCGATCCTGCATTCAACATTCTATGGCTGAAAAAGATAGCTGGCATTTTTGTCCCCGAAAAAAATAGTATGGGTTCCAAAACAACAGCACCATTCAAGTCGGTTAAAAAACGGGACGGACGCGTCGTAGCGTTTGACTCGGGGCGTATTGAGAACGCGGTATTTCGCGCGATGGAGGTCGCTGGTGAGGGTGATCTTACCCGCGACCCGGGACGGGTCGCCGAGCGGGTCATAGCTGACCTTAAAAAACGGTTTCCTGCCGCACATGTTCCTTCCATTGAAGAGATCCAGGACTCGGTAGAAACCGCATTAATACTTCTTGATTTTCCCAAGACGGCCAAGGGATACATTTTATATCGCTCAAAGCGGGCAGAGCTTCGCCTGAAGGAGCGGATCATTCCCGAGCACGTAAAAAAACTTGTTACCGAGTCAAAGAAATATTTTCAGAACGCTCTTTCAGAATTTATTTATTACCGGACCTATTCGCGGTGGATAGAGGGTGAGGGCCGTCGGGAGACGTGGGTGGAAACGGTTGATCGTTATATGGGCTTCATGCGCGAGAACATCGGAAATAAGTTGAAAGATGCCGAGTACGCGGATGTTCGTGATGCAATACTGAAACAGGAGGTCATGCCGTCCATGCGTCTCATGTGGTCGGCGGGAGACGCCGCGCGCAAAACAAACGTCTCGGCATATAATTGTTCGTTCATCGCGCCTTCTAAAGTGAATGACTTTGCCGAGATCATTTATCTTCTCATGTGTGGAACGGGCGTCGGTTTTTCGGTGGAATCCCAAAGCGTACAAAAACTTCCCATCGTAAAACGGCAAACCGGAAAAAAATTGAAGACGCACGTTATCGTTGATTCCAAAGAAGGATGGGGCGATGCGTTAACGCTCGGACTGAAGACGTGGTACGGCGGGAAGGATGTTGATTTTGATTATTCCCAGTTGCGTCCGGCGGGAGCGCGTCTTATCACCATGGGCGGAAGGAGCTCCGGTCCCGAGCCGTTACGCGCGTTACTTGATTTTTCACGGATGAAGATCGTGTCACGGCAAGGAAAACGCCTTACCAACCTTGATGTTCACGATGTTATTTGCAAGATTGGCGAGGTGGTGGTCATGGGAGGGGTGCGCCGCTCCGCTCTTATTTCGCTTTCCGACCTTGATGACGAGGAGATGCGGAATGCCAAAACAGGCCAGTTTTACGTGAACGACCCGCATCGGGCCATGGCGAACAACTCAGCCGTATATAATGGAAAACCCTCGGCGAAGCAGTTCCTTGAGGAGTGGCTTGCGCTTACGAAATCGGGTTCCGGGGAGCGCGGCATCTTTAACCGGGGAGGGCTTAAGGCACAGCTTCCGGCTCGGCGCTGGAGGGTGTTTGCGCCCGATAATGCGACATCAGGAACGAATCCGTGTGGGGAGATAGTTCTCAAATCAAAGCAATTTTGCAACCTGTCCGAGGTGGTGGCGCGAGCCGAAGATACCGAGGAGTCGCTTATGCGAAAAGTCCGGCTTGCGGCAATTCTCGGCACCTATCAGTCAACGCTTACGAACTTCCGATACATTTCAAAGGAGTGGAAGAAGAACTGCGAGACGGAGCGGTTGCTCGGCGTCTCCATCACGGGCCAGTGGGATTCGCCCGCCGTTCGCGACGAACATGTTCTTCGTAAACTTCGTGATCGCGCCGTTGAGGTGAACAAGGAATATGCGAAATGCATGGGCGTGAATCAGTCAACGTGTGTTACCTGCGTAAAGCCCTCCGGAACGGTTTCCCAGTTGGTCAATGCTTCTTCGGGCATGCACCCGCGTCATGCGCAATACTATATTCGCCGCGTTCGCATCTCGGCGTCCGATCCGCTGTTTCACATGCTGAAAGACCAGAAGTTTCCGTATTATCCAGAAGTTGGTCAGCTTGAGCACTCGGCGACGACATATGTTCTTGAGTTTCCCGTCAAAGCTCCGAAGTCAAAGCATTTTAAGGACGACCTTACGGCATTGGAACAGCTGGAATACTGGAAAATGGTGAAAGAAAATTTTACGGAACACAATCCGTCCGTGACCATATCCGTCGGGGAGGATGAGTGGGTGGAAACCGCGAATTGGATCTATAAGCATTGGGAGATACTTGGCGGCCTTTCGTTCCTTCCGCGCACCGATCACGTCTACAAGCTTGCGCCTTACGAAGAAATAACGGAGGAGCGATACAACGATATGATGGCACGCGTGCCTGATGTTGATTTTGCTTCCATCGTTACCTACGAAGAGGTTGATCAGACCGCGGGCGCACATGAACTTGCATGCGTTGCGGGGGTGTGTGAAATAGACATCCCTTCCGGAACTATGCAGGCCGCCGCCGCATCATCCACGGCGCAACCAGACCATCCGCAGGTAAATGAGGCATAGTGAAATCGCATTCTTGAGTACACATAACCCCCCGCCGTCCGGCGGGGGGTTATAGTATAACTACTGGACAACACAAGGGGGGAGCGTGTAGTATTTACGAAGCGCACCTTAACATACTTGCAGGGGTCTGCAAATGAAAAGGAAACCGATTCTCTTTTTCGCCGCCATTCTCCCCATTTTTCTGATGTTTGCGCCATTCGTGTTGGCAGTTGACGCTGTAAATCAGCCGACCACAGAGCTTCTGGAGAAAAGAGTTCATAAACTCCTGGATCATGTGAAGGCAAAAGAGTTTGATGCGGTGTGGGACATGGCGGCAAGGAATATAAAAAATGGAAATGAAAACGACAAACATGGATATGTTAAAGAGCTGTCCGATCTTTTCAGTGATTCAGTTTTTGAGTATGGCCCAATGAGTGTAAGGCGCATCAACCAAATGTTAGGAGTTTCGAGCTCTTTGTGGACGCTTCGCTCTGAGAAAGATATGTCCCAGATGCCGATGAGTGAGTGCCAGGGAGTGGTTTGGGTATGGGAGAATGATAGTTGGTATTTTGCTAGGACTTATGTATGTCATTTTGAACGTGAAGTTATAGAAGATATGATGCGATACTCTGATATCAAAAACGCACCGAAGTAACATATAGACCCCGCCCTTAAAAGGCGGGTCTTTCGTGTAGAGCGTGAAATATCGCTTTATACCATTGGAAATCGCGGTATTCGGAGCAAAAAATCCTGCCTTTTAAGGGCGGGGTTGATTGACACGCCCGTCCGAAGGCGCTACGTGTTGGTCAGCACCTCTAATGGCGGAAGGTAGTAATGCATACGGAAAATTCTCTGGTGCGACTTGTTGTCTTTTCCGTGCTTGTGTTCTTGATCGCAGTTCCAGCCATGGTTGTGGCGGAGACCGCGCCCTCGCGGGATGAACTTTTGCAAAAACGCGCAGATGACATGTGCGCGAATATTGAGCAGAAAAATTTCAATGCTATCTGGGAGGCGCTTGCCGCCAGCACTCAAGAGGCGAATGGCGGGGTGAGTCGCGCATTTGCCCTTATGCACGAGCACTCCTTCGGCGGTAAGACGGTTTTTTGCGCAAATGCGCCGAAAATACGCAGGATCAATGAGTGGTTGGGCTTGTCCCACTATAGCATAGTCGTTGTTAGTGATAGTGACACCACTGTCGCGTGTGACGGCATGGTGTGGGTGTGGGAGCGTGAACACTGGTACTTTTTCCAGCACTTCTCTTGCGCACGTGAGCAGGAGGCGATTGATTCTATGATGAAGTGGTCGGATATCAAAAACGCGCCGAAATAGCCGGCGGCCAAGAGCGATACATGTATAAAAAACCCGCCCTCACATTGGGGTGGGCTTTTCTTAACGTGAGAATAACAGCGATACACCATTGTTCGTAAAAGCAATAAACTTGACCACTAGTCAAGATTGTTTTCTGTAACCTTTTTTTGTATCGTGGAGTTATATGAATAGTGAAGAACCACCAAAAACGGCTGAAACGCCGGAAGATTTCATGCTTGAGGACAAAGACGCCGAAAATGCCCACGATGAGCTGGTGTTAGAGGGGTCCCAGCGCGACCCGCGGCTCTTTGAACTGCTTGTCCGGAAGTATCAACAGCCCTTCTTCCGGACCGCCATGCGGATCGTCCACAACCGCGAGGATGCCGAGGACATTTCGCAGGAGGCGTTCGTGAAGATCTACTCCAAGGCGCACTTGTTCAAGAAGCGCGAGGGGGCATCTTTCAAGAGTTGGGGGTATGCCATTTTGGTAAATACCGCGATCTCTCATCTTCGCTCGGCAAAGCGTTCCCGCTCAAAGGATGTCGGATGGGACCCGGTGCTTGATCAGGTACTGCCCGATCCGAAACAATTTGAGGACTTTGAGCGTAAAGAGATGCAGGAGATACTGTCTGGGGTACTGAATGAATTGCCGCCCCAGCTGAAATCAATCCTTGAGATGCGTTATTTTGAGGATCAGTCGTATCGCGCGATCGCCGCAAAGACCACTCTTTCGCTTGAGAATGTAAAGATACGTCTTCACCGCGCCAAAAAGGCCGCCAAGGAAATTTTTGATGCGATATAAAAAAGTCCAAAATCCTAATTTCTAAATTCTAAATAAAGTCAAAGCAAAAGCAAAAAGTCCAAATGACAGAAACACTTCAGCCCTTCATCCTTTTTCGGTTTTGAAGTTTGAGAATTCGGTATTGTTTAGAGCTTAGAATTTGGTGTTTAGAGTTTTTAAAAAACTATGGATCAACAAAACGAATATTTAAGCGAAGGAGGCGCTGACAAGTTGCGAAAGCAGATTATGCGGCGCGTCACCACCCGGTGGATGCTCACCAAAAAATTGCCGCAGGTGGCGGCGGAGTTTGGTCTCATCACGTTCTTGGTGCTTTCCGCGCGTCCCCGCATATTCTTTGGGGCGGTCTTTGATAACGCTTACCAGGCGGCCATATCGGGGCCTGTGTCTCTTGCAAAATTTGTTTTGTTTGCGTTCGCCAACACGACTCCCGGGGTGAAGATGTTGCTTGCGGTGGTGACCGTCATCGGCATCATGATGGTGCGCGATCTTTATGCCGCGCGGCGATACGCGAGCATCCTGAAGTAGTGTTATGCCCGATCTTTATGGAGAAGACCCGTTCCGCATGTCGCGGAGCGGGTTTTGTGTTTCTTCTCTCATATCGTCTGCGCTTTTCGCTGTATAGGGGTTTCGCGTTGAAAAAGATGGCGGGTGTGCTACATACTACATCAGCACCTAAACAACAGCGCGCCTTGCCATGCTGGTATCAGATGCGGCAGTTCGTGACAGCTTAAGCGTATTACGCTCCAACGCTACGCGCACGTATGTGTCGGTTGATCCTGCGGCGATCACGCATCTTGCGCAAAAATTAAAAGCCGCAGGGAAGATCATTCCGCATTGGGATACGCCCTATTTGCATCCCACAGATGACATGGCGTTTGCCACCCATGCGATACCGGCATGCATGCTTGATTTTAATTTTTGGATGCTTCATGCGCCGGACGAAGTGTTCACCGTTAATAATATGTATGAAGAGCCGCCGCATTTTCCCGGCTCGTTCGCGAAGGATTATTGCTTTTGGCGGGCGTTTCTTGGTGGTCCCGTGACGGCATCCGGCCTTTGCATGCATTTTGACTCGTTGCATGCGACCGAGCATTTCTTTCGCGGTGTGAATCGCATACCATTTGTGGAAGAGAGAATGCTCATGATGCAGGAGTACGGCTCCGTTCTTGAGCATCGTTTCAGAGGCGGCGCCCTTCATATATATGAAGAGGCCGAGTGGGATGCGGCGCATCTCGTTGAGCTTCTTGTTGCGGCATTTCCCTACGGGTTTGGCCGCGATACCACACTTCTTTCGGTTCCACGATCCGATTGGGAGTGCGCACATCTTGGCGGGCATTTCTTCACCGGCGATCGGGGCGGTCCTGCCCTTACGTTTTCGTTCCATAAGCGAGCCAAACTTGCGGCGCTTGCCTACCAGGGAAGGGCGCTAAAGCGTGGATCGCGCCTGAAACCGCTTTCTCGTATGCGTGAAATTGTGGCGGTTCCCGATTTTCATGTTGCACGCTTCTTGCATGCCGAGGGTGTTCTGGTGTATGCGCCCGAATTACTTGGGGCGATCACGGCGCGAAAGTTTCTCTGGCCCGGGAGTCAGTCCGAGGTTGAGATACGCGCTTCCATTACCGAGGCAAACTTCGCATTGTTACGAGAACTCAATGGCGAGGACGTCAGCTCGCCCTCCGATCTTTGGGATATTGTTCCGTTGGATGCCGCCGAGTGGTTCGGGGGCAAGAACGTTTCATTTCCGCACCACCTTACGCCGGGAACGAATTACTAAATGTAAAAAACCTCATGATGAGGTTTTTTCTTTTGTGCGCAGGCGCGTTGGTCAGACGCGCGCCTTCTCACAGTCGGAGCAGTAGAGGTCTCCGCCCTTTGTGTCTACGATGTTTTGGTGCTCGCATTCGCTTTGGAGAACGATGAGCTCTCTTTCCAGCACCCGTTTTTTGGTTTCAAGGAGAAGGAGCTGCGCCTCAATTTCCGCCCGCCTTCTTCTGATCTGTCGCGGAGTCATTTTCTCCTCCAAGCATTGTAGTGGCGCATTCCGATGGATAGAAGTGTTACTGATCCTGCCACGATCCCTCCGGTCGCGAGTACGCCGAGCGCCATCCCAAAGAAAGTGACGAATATGTAGTCGTCCAGTCCGAGCGCCATGACAAGCAATGCAAATCCTACGAGAGAGATAAAAATGCCGATACAGCATGTGTGTTTACCTACGATTTTTCTCTCCCCAAGGATTAAAATGATGACTGACGTCATTAGGAGGAATGGGGGCCCGAGCGCCAAAAAAAGATTTTTAGGGTAGGGCGGGCCGCCAGAATAGTCCAGAGCGGCCAACGCGCCAAGGGCACCCCCGATCGCAAAGAGGAGCGTGATTGCAAACGCGGGAATGTCCATTCTGGTATCGGTATTCTCGGAGGGTGTCTCGTGCACGACTGTCTTCTTGGTGTGCATGAAGTGGTAGGGTACGATACTGTGTTGACATGAGTAGCATGGTGGGGAGGCATTGTCAATACAATATATTTGTGTTATAATGGTCCTAACACCGAAAGGAAGAATTATGCGTGAAGCATCGTCCGCGTATGCAGGTACATTGACACCAACCCTCTCAACAAAGATCCATGGAGGGGGTGTTTGTATTGTCCAAAAACGAGGAGTGCGAGAGGAGGCGAGCGCGGTGAAGGCGAATGGTAAAAAGAAGGTATTTCTCATGCTTTCGGGCGGCATTGATTCCGGGGTCGCCGTTCCGTTGTTGCTGTCGCAAGGGTATGACGTTGAAGGATGTTATATGAAGGGGTGGGCGCCCGACTGGGTGGATTGTGCCGACCCGCCCGAACGTCAGGCATCGTTTGATATCGCCAAAAAGTTCGGCATCCCGTGGCGATTTCTAAACTACTCGGAGATTTTTTTTGATCGGGTGTTTGACCCGATGCTATCCGGGTACTTCAATGGAGTGACGCCGAATCCCGACACGGCGTGCAACAGCATGATAAAGTTCGGGCTCTTCGCCGATTTCGCTTTCGCTGCAGGTGCGGAGTTCATCGCATCCGGCCACTATGTACGGAAGACGGACGACCCGCTCCGGCTTCTGGTCGCGCGCGACCCGAAAAAGGATCAGTCATATTTTCTGTATGATGTAAAGTCCGAGGTGCTTCGGCGTTCGCTCTTTCCCATCGGCGGATTCATCAAGAAGGACGAGACGATCGCGATGGCGCGTAGGTTCGGCCTGCCTGACGCAGTGCTGAATAAGCGGCCGACGGTTGACATCTGCTTTCTTCTGAAAAAGCGCGCAGCAGACGGCTCCACGGTTGGTGAGCGCATCACCATGCGCGAGCTTTTGGAGCAGGAGGGCGAGAGGCGCGGCGTCACGTTTGCCGAGGGCCCCATCACAGACGAGCGGGGCGTCGTTCTCGGGAAGCACGACGGCGTGATGCTGTACAGTGTCACCATCGGCCAAAAGATCGGCTATAACGCCGCAACAAAGATCGGTATTCAGGGAAGCGGCGATCGGTACTATGTCGCGGCAAAGAATGTACGCGAAAATACCATTGTCGTCGGCTCCTCGCATCCCCGGTCATCCGAGGTCATAGTGCGTGATCTGAATTGGATCTCTGGAAGGCCCGCCTTTCCTTTTTCCGGGCATGCCCGCATTCGCACGCCACAGGAGATGCAGGTGTGCCGCGCCGAGGAGGGAGCCAACGGTACGATTCGGGTGTTTTTTACCGAAAAGCAGCACTCGGTCGCACCTGGGCAGGCCCTTGTGTTGTACGACGGTGAGACGGTTCTCGGCGGCGGCATCATCACCCGGTAGCGAAACCACGGACAGGAGGAACACCATGGAATACGATTGGGACGACTGGTTTGAAGCGCAGGATGTTATTAGGGAGATGAAGGAGGAAATGGATCGTGCCGAGTGGGATGACGACTACTTTTTTGAGGATCCGGAGGAACCGGACTAGAAACGATGCCATCGCGCATCTCTGACGATCATCGGAGCTCTGCGCGGTTTTTTTTGGTGAAGTAGTACGTGTTAGAACAAGCCGTTTTCAAAAAAGCGAGTGCGCATAGAGTATCGTTCTGTCTCACATGCAAAAGCCCCTCCGGCGATATCTGCCGGGGGGCTCTTTTTTTGTCAGATGCGCGTACCTGCGTGGCGAAGAAGGCGTTGCGCCTCTTCACTTTTTTCCACTGCTTCGGGAGAGGTAACGGGGATGTTCACTGTCTCCCTGACCGTCAGGTTTTCGCGGGCATCAACCGACCACTCTCCGCGCATGACGCTGGACGGCTTCATCTCCCAGAAGGTAACGTGCCATCCACTACCCGAACGCACCCACTTTTCCAAGTACAGATACGACTCGCCGGTGGCAAGCCGGGTGAAGTAGGCGACACTTCGTTCTTTTCGCGTCTCACCCGACTGAACGTATTTCACCATGATGGCGGAGCCGTACACCGGATGCGGGAACTCAACCTCGGAGGCCAGAAGGCCATCCATGAGCATAAAGAACTCCTTATCCGGCTGATACGCAGCATCGGCCCATGCCGGGAGGGCGGCGATCATCGCTAGGGTTAGGACAGCAAGCAGTGCATGCATGGAGGCCTCCGTGTATCAGAACAGATGTCACTGATTGAGTACATTATACATCAAATTATAAAAATAGTCAATTTTTTCAAAAATACGCGCCTGGTGGGTACAGCATTTTTTGTATTTTCTTCAAAAACCTGCTTTACTATTTGTCATGGAAGCGCATATCATACGGAAAAAATTTCTTGAGTATTTCGGGGCGCATGGTCACGCGATTGTCCCGTCCTCTTCGCTTATCCCCGACGATCCGTCGGTTCTTTTGACGACGGCGGGCATGCAACAGTTCAAAAAATATTACACGGGAGAGGCGGATCCGTATACGACCATCCACCCGCTTTTGAGGGCACCCCTGGGGCATCCGAACGCCGTCTCGGTGCAGAAAAGTTTTCGCACATCGGATATTGATGAGGTCGGGGATGAAACGCATCTTACTTTTTTTCAAATGCTCGGCAATTTCAGTTTTGGCGGATATTTTAAAAAGGAAGCTATTGCCATGGCGCATGAATTTATGACGAAAACCCTGGGGCTTGAGATCTCGTACGTGACGATATTTCGTGGAAATGACCAGGTGCCGAAAGACGAGGAGTCGCGGATGCTCTGGAATGCGCACGGCGTTACCGATATCCGCGAAGAGGGCGTTGAGGATGTGTTTTGGGGTCCGACAGGAACATCGGGGCCGTGCGGGCCGACAACAGAGATATATTGTAAGAATGGGCGCGGGAACGATGTTGAGATCTGGAACATCGTGTTCAACGAATTTTTCTTTCCGGGTTCGCGCGAAGAACTGTTAAGCGGGGCATCCGGCAAAAAACTTGAAAGGATGCAAACGCCGGGGGTTGACACCGGCATGGGGCTTGAGCGCCTTTCCATGATCGCACAAAAAACCGGCACCATCTTTGAGACCGATCTTTTCGCCCCATTCATTGAACTTTTGCCGGTAGAATTATCCGATAGGCAGAAATGCATTATCATTGATCATGTGCGCGCCGCGGCGTTTCTTCTTGCTGACGGCGTAAGGCCCTCAAATAAGGGGGCGGGGTATATTTTACGCCGCCTGATACGGCGAGCATCCGTTTACGAGCATCTGAACAATATTCCCGTTCACGTCTTTGATGCTATTCTTCATGACATCGTCCACGAGTACGGGGAGTTTTACTCGGAACTATTGTGCGAGAACGAGGCGATACGGACTGAATTCCTTGCCGAGCGGAAAAAATTCGGGAATACGATGACGCAGGGGATCAAAGCGTTCAGTGCCATTGCGTTGGCGAGGGAGAATGGTGCACACGGTGAATCATTATCGGGCGAGGAGGCGTTTAATTTATACCAGTCGTTCGGATTTCCCCGCGAGGTCATGCGCGATCTTTGCCGCGATAACAGCATTGCCTTTGATGACGCGGGCTTTGAAGAGGCGGTGAAACATCATCAGGAGATTTCCCGTGCGGGGCAGGAGAAGAAATTCGGGGGGCACGGGCTTTTGCTTGATACGGGCGAACTGAAGGCCGCCGATGAACGCGAGCTCGCGATTGTCACGCGACTCCATACCGCAACGCATCTTCTGCACGCGGCCCTGCGAAAGGTGCTGGGTCTCGATGTGCGCCAAGACGGCTCCGACATCACCGTGGAACGAACACGCTTTGACTTTACGTTTCCCCGCAAAATGACGCCGGAGGAGATCGCCGAGGTGGAGCGCCTGGTAAACGGGGCAATCGCCGGAGATTTTCAGGTGACAAAAAAAGATATGGCATATGAAGACGCGTTGCGGTCGGGGGCCCTTCATTTTTTCAAGGAAAAATATCCTGCAGAGGTCCATGTCTATACCATCGCGGATCCGAAGTCGGGGGAGGTGTTTTCAAAAGAATTCTGCGGAGGTCCGCATGTGGCGCATACCGGCGAGATCGGCGCATTTCGCATTGCAAAGGAAGAATCAAGTTCTGCGGGTGTCAGGAGGATCAGGGGGGTGGTCTCCGGCTCTTGAGCGCCGGAGTCGTTTTAGCATCTTCTTCTCGTCATGGTATACTGAAAGAGATGTTTTTCTCACAGTTCCTGCGATCATGGAGACGGGGAGCCAAGCCGAGCGATCTGCGGCTTGTTATTGATATCGGCTCGCTGTCCATTAAGACGGTCTTGTACCGGAAGAAGGGCGATACCGTTGAGATCATTCGGCGGCTCGCCTCCCGGTTCCCCCAGCGGAAAGACGCCCTTGGCGCGGTGTCGTTCATCAACCAATACCTGCGAGAGACGATCTTTGGATTCATCAAAGAACTTCGCGTAATGCCTGATCAGGTGCTCGTCGGGTTTTCAAGCGATTTCATACTTTCGGCGGTTGACACGTTGAGAGTGGAGCGGCCAAACAGGAACAAGCGGATATCGGAAGACGAGCTGGTGATGCTGTATAAAAAAGGTGTTGAGGCGCTGATGAAAAAAGACGAAAAGTACGTGCTGGTGGATTCTTTTCCCCTTGTGATCACTGTTGATGGGTACGAGATATTTGATACGAAAGAAGCGGTGCGCGGTTCAGAGATAGAAATAAAAACATTCGGACTTTTCATGGCGCATGAGTATTGGGAGCAGTTCCGCCATCTGCATAAAATTTTGGGGGGACTGAACGTAAAATATATTTCCAATCAACTGGTCAACGCCTTGTCGTTGCCGAAGCTTCTCGGGGTTGATACGGGCTTCTTCATTGACATCGGGGGCATGGCGACAGAGATCACGTTCCTGGATCGGGGGAAGATCGCATTTATTGACCGGATACACTATGGCGGGGATTCCGCGACCCAGGAACTTCTTGCTATGAGGAACGGGTATATGGAGGCAGAAACGCTGAAGCGGCAATACTCGGACGGTATCGCTCCGGAGATGCTGCGCGGACGCATAGGGGATGCGTGTAAAAAAGTTGCGGCGGAGTGGCGGGCAAAATTTCTGGGTTCTCTTTCGGCGAATTTCGGTTTTATCGCATCGGATAAAATCTTCGTGTTCGGCGGCGGGGCGGCATTGCCGGAAATGAGAGCGGAGCTCATGGATCAATCCCTTTTTAAGGATTTCGCTTTTTCCGATAATGTGAGCGTGGTGTTTCTGGAAGCCGAAAAGATCACCCCTCCCGAATTTTCGGGAGAGAAACTTACCAGTTCTTCAGAAATAACGTTGGTATCTCTTATGATCCATTCGCTTGCGGGCGCAACGCTTCATCGCTAACTATATACGACCATGCTTCCATTCGGCCGGAAAAACAAGAACACCGACGTGAACCATTCCGACTTTGATTATTTGAAAGACGGTAAAAAGAGAGAGGCGGTGGATGGCATTCTTCCGTCCGATGCTTCGCACACCATTGTAGTGCCTCCATTGCGGGGCGCACCCGCGGAGCATTCCGTTGCGCCCGATTTTGAGATCGGTGACACTGCTCCCGGTATCGCGCTGTCATCCGCCGGCAGAGGCGCATTTGCTGGTTTTTCTGCTTCCAAGAAACGGGGCGCCGTGCCGCAGCCGAACAAGATAGATCTTGCGGGAAGCGTGCTTAAGAAAAGCGTTCCCGAAGTTGTTATTCCGCCGAAGGTATTGCCGCCGGCGCTCAAGCCGTTGGCGGCGGGTGGGGATAGCCCCGAAGAACCTGTTTCAAAATCCGAAAAAGGGCACGAAGCCCGCGTGACCCTGCCCGTCCAAAAAGAACAGACCCGCATGAGCTTGGTGGGGCGGCTTCATCAGCTGAAGGTTGCCGGCGCCGGTAAAGAAGAGGGCGAGGAGAGAGGGGCCGACACATTTTCGCGTCCCCGGAGATCGCACACGCCTCTTTTCGGTTCCGGCCGCCGTGTCGCATTCCTTGCCACCGGCGCTCTGGTCGTTCTGTTCTTGTTTATCATGCATGTTTCTTCCCGCGCATATGTGACGATCAAACCCGCGCTTTCTATAACGCCCCTTCCGGCGTTCACGGTCGTGGCTGATGCCCGCACGTCCGCGATGAATATCGCTTCGCCCCGTATTCCCGGGTTGTACATAGAGACGGCACACACAAAGAAACAGGAATTTCCCGGGGACGTGGAACCAGTCGGCGGCGCAAAAGCGGCCGGGAAGATCACCGTGTACAACGCTTTTGATACAAACCCCCAAGTGTTGCTTGCGCGCACTCGTTTTGAGGCGCCTGACGGAAAAATATTTTTCACGCGGTCCCAGATAACGGTGCCCGGCGGAAAAAGATCCGGCGGCTCGCTTGTGCCAGGGATGATCACCATTGAGGTGATGGCGGAGAAAGCGGGGCCCGAATACAATATTTCCGCGGGGGACTTCACCATACCGGGATTTGACGGATCTCCGCGGTTCAAGGGATTTTACGGCAGATCAACGGAGGCATTTTCCGGCGGATCGTCGGAGACCACCAAAACGGCATCGGCTGGCGCCATAAAAAAGGCACAGGAAGAGGCGTCTTCGGCGCTCTTCAATGATATAAAGGATGATCTTGACCGAAAGATCCCCGAGGGCTTCGTCGGGCTTCCCGGCGGGCGGCGCATTACCGTTACGAACATGGGAAGCCCCAAAGTGGGCGCGACGGGAGACATCTTTTCTGTTGAGGCGTCCGCAAAGGGCGAGATGATCCTTGTAAAGGAAGAGGATGTGTTTAAGCTCATCGGCCTTATGCTTCGGATAAAGGAAGGCGGCGAGGAGCTTGTGCCGAAGAGATCGTCATTGAAGTTCTCTTCCGCAAAACCGAACTTCACCTCTTTTAGCGCTTCATTCGTCGTTGAAGGTGAGGTGGCCGCCGCAAAACCCATTGATGACACAACGCTTCGCGAAGCGCTCTCCGGAAAATCCATCAGTGAAATGGAGGAACTTCTAAAGGCGCACTCAGAGTTACAGTCATACCGCATGCAGGTCGCTCCCGCATGGTTCGGATTCTGGCCGCTTGGGTTCAGAAGGGTTCAGATGACAGTAGAGATGTAGTGTGCGGATTGATTTCTAAGCGGAAATAATTGCGTGGGCGCGCCATGTAGTGGTTGAAGCGAGAACCGCACATTTTGTGCGGTTTTTTGTAGAGATCGCGGAAATACCGTGCCTCTTCGCGTATCGCCATGCGGCAGAGGCCACCCGCTGGATGACACAAAATCGCATGTGTGTGGCCGTGCACCCGCAGCGACTTTGGGCCGCCTGTTTTGAGAGGTGTGGTCGGCTTGACAGCGCTTTTTTCATTTGCTACATTTGATAAATTGCATATATCTTAGTGGATATGCGTTTTTCGGGGTTTTGCGATCTTTAAGCATTGCTTCCGGAAATGGCCATAAATAGATACAGTTTATCGGTATAACGGATGCTCTGTGGTGGGGGAGGCGCCCATCGGTATGAACAACAAAGAACGAATATATAAAGAAGGCCTGGTAGAGGAGGCGCTCGGAGGGACGCTTTTCCGGGTACGAGCCGAGGATGGCGGAGAAATATTGGCCCATCTTGCCGGCAAGTTGCGCTTGCACTATATTCGGGTCTTGCCCGGAGATCGGGTCCGAATAGAACTTTCCCCGTATGATGATAAAAAGGGAAGGATAGTATTGAGAATGAAATAAAGTTTTGGCCCGCAGTTTTTGAAACTCTGATGCGGGATTCAAAAACCGCGGTTGCCAAAAGTTTATCCAACACTAGTTTTACTGGAGAGCTGGTTGAACAGAAATATGATTGCGCCAAGATCACAAAAGTAATTCAGTAAAATCAGTAATAAGTAAAACTAGGGCTGGGCGCTCAATGGTGTAGTAAATTTACTCGCATTGGAGATCGCACATTTAACAACATTGGCATGAAGGTACAGGCGTCTGTAAAAAAGATCTGCAATAACTGTAAGGTTGTACGCCGTAAGAGGCGGATTTTTGTCGTCTGTAAAAACCCAAGGCATAAACAGCGCCAGGGATAAGTAATGCAGAATGATGAACGACGAGTGCAGAATATGAGGAGGAGCGGAGATATTCGGCACATACAGTTCATACTTCTTAACGAGGCAATGCGCATCGTAGGAACAAACATTCCCGATAATAAGCGGATAGAGGTGGCACTCACCTACGTGTTTGGCATAGGCCCGACGCTTTCCAAGAATATTTTGAAGGCCACCAAGGTGAGTCCCGATACGCGCGCAAAAGATCTGACGCCGGATGAGATAAACAAGATTCGCGATGTCGTTGAAAAAAATTACCGCATAGAGGGTGATCTTCGCCGCGACATCATGCTGAATATCAAGCGCTTGAAAGAGATCGCATCGTATCGTGGCATTCGTCATATGCGCGGCTTACCGGTCCACGGACAGCGGACGAAGACCAATTCACGGACCCGTCGCGGCAATATGCGAAGGACCATGGGTTCGGGAAGGAAGCCGGCTTCTTCGCCGACATAGCCCGTTTTTCGGATGACGCGCTGATGCGATCAGGGATATAAGGAATTATTTCCATGGGAAAAAAGAGGATAAAAACAAAAGACGAGCCGGAAGTTTCCGACGGAGCGAAAAAAGCTCCCGAGGAACAGGCGGCACCGCGGGCGCGCCATATGGGTTCGCGCGGTGTTGCGCATGTTCAGGCGACCTATAACAACACCCTTATTAATATTTCCGACGAACGGGGCAATGTGGTGGCGTGGTCCTCATCCGGTTCTATCGGGTTTCGGGGAAGCAAGAAATCAACGCCATTTGCGGCCGCGCGCGTTGCCGAAGTTGTCGCCGAAAAGGCGAAGAAGATTGGCATTCAGGATATCGCGGTGCTCGTAAAAGGCGTCGGATCAGGCCGCGAATCGGCCATTCGCTCGCTTGCCAACCACGGCATGAACATTGATTATATAAAGGATATCACGCCAATTCCCCATAACGGGCCGCGCCCGCCGAAAGCACGGCGCGTCTAATTTTTTTTACGCATATGCCAAGAGTATTAGAAAAAGTTGAAAGGCGTCTCGGAGAAAAACTCTATATAAAAGGGGAGCGTTGCCTTGGGCCAAAGTGCGCATTGAACAGAAAGCCATTCGCGCCCGGACAACACGGCAATAAGAAAAAACGCAGAGGGGCCGCCTCGGAATTCAGCGAACAACTCGCGGAGAAGCAAAAGGTTCGCTATTTATACGGTCTTTCCGAAAAGGAGGCGCAGAGTTATTTCGCAAAAGCAATCGCAAAACCGGGTACCACCTCGGAGCACTTCATGTCTTTGGTTGAGCGGCGGTTGGACAATGTCGTGTTTCGCGCGGGCTTTACCATCGCGCGGAGCGTCGCTCGTCACCTGGTGAGCCATGGCCATGTTCTGGTCAACGGGCGCGCGGTGACCGCCCCCTCGTATCTCGTGCACATCGGAGATGTCATCGGCATCAAGGAGTCGCGGCTTGGCATGCCGGTATTCATTGACCTTGCGACTCGGCTTGGCGGGCATCAGGCGCCGGCGTGGATTGAGATGAATAAGGAGAAAAAACAGGCGAAGATCATGGCGTACCCCTCGCAGGATGACATGACGGCGGTCTCGGGCAATTTGCGAAAAGTCATTGAGTATTATTTACGATAGTCAGTACGGTGTAGTCATCACTGATCGGTCGCGAGTATTTCATGAATTAACGAAAATTACAGGACGTGCGCGTTCATTCATGAGTATCTGCGACGGGTCATTGTTTTATGATCCCATTACCGCATCAGCCGCGAATTGTTCTTGAGGAGGGCAATCGTGGCGTGTACGAGATAGACGGGTTGTACCCGGGGTACGGCATGACGGTGGGCAACTCGCTTCGCCGGGTGCTCTTTTCTTCGCTCAAGGGAGCGGTCATCACTTCGGTAAAGGTAGACAACGTGTCGCATGAGTTCTCAACCATGCCCGGCATGCTTGAAAATATCGTAGACCTTACGCTAAACCTTAAACAAATCCGCTTTAAAATGCATGATGACGGCCCGCATGCTGTCGCCCTTTCCATCAAAGGAGAGAAGGTTATTACGGCGCGCGACCTTAAGGTTCCCTCACAGCTTGAGATTGTAACTCCCGACATACACATCGCAACGCTTACCGACAAAAAAGCAACCCTCTCCATAGAATTGGTCGTGGAGTCGGGATTGGGGTATCAGGCCGCATCCGATCGCGGGAAAGAGAAGGTTGAGATAGGCACCATCGCCCTTGACGCCTCGTTTTCGCCCGTTCGCTCCGTCAACTATGAGGTTGAGAACATGCGCGTAGGGGACCGCACCGATTATAACCGTTTGCGTCTTTCTATTTTGACGGACGGCAGTATCGCCCCGCAGGCGGCTCTCAAAGAGGCCGCGACTATTCTTGTTGATCAGTTTAAGACCATTGCAGGATCCTTTCGCGCCGAGGAACAGCCGGGCTCGGAGGGTACCGCCGACTACGACGACGAGGCGATGGCGGTAGAGGATAGCGAGGACGCGGTCATGAGGCAAAAAATTGACGATCTCAATCTTTCCACGAGAACCCTAAACGCTCTTTCCGAGGCGGGCATTAAACAAGTGGGACAGCTTGCCAAAAGGAACGAGAAGAAAATGAAGGAGATAGAGGGTCTTGGCGAAAAAGGCATTCAGGAGATACGCCGCGAGCTGGGAAATTTAGGCCTTACGCTGAAGGAGTAGCGCGTGTAATTCCGAACAATGAGACATTTAAAGAAAGGAAGAAAATTTGGCAGAGAACGGAAGGTTCGCAAGGCATTTTTTAAAGGCCTGATTTCTGCGTTGTTGAAATACGAGCGGATTGAGACGACCGAGGCGCGCGCAAAAGAGATCCGCCCGCAGGTAGAGGACCTTATCACGAAAGCCCGCAAGAACAATCTTGCCATGCGCCGGCTCGTTGCGGCGCGCATTCCCAAAGATGTGACGGCAAAACTTTTCAAAACCATCGCCCCGCGGTATATAGGCCGCCCGGGCGGATACACGCGGATCATGAAGAAGGGTCCCCGGCAGTCCGATAGCGCCTCAATGGTTATTATGGAACTTATGAAGTGATCACCATGGCATACGTTGTTGATGCAAAAGCAAAAGTACTGGGACGCCTCGCAACCGATGTTGCGCGTGTTTTGATGGGGAAAAATTCACCGAAATTCCAGCGCTATATTGCGTCAGGCGAGCAGGTTGTGGTATATAACATCGGACAGATGACCGTTACCGGCCGCAAGATGAAGCAAAAATTGTATCGTCGCCATTCGGGGTATATCGGGCACCTAAAGGAGGAGCGCCTGGAAGAATTATGGGCGCGCGATCCCCGCGAGGCACTGAAGCGCGCGGTTTGGGGAATGCTTCCGAAAAACAAGCTGCGAAAGGTCCGCATCAAACAGTTGAAATTATTCGTTGCCGAACAAAAATAATCTTGTATGTCTCCCAAGGACAAAGACAAAGAAAAGAAAGAGAAAAAGCCGAAAGCTGCTCCCAAGAAAGCGGTTGTTTCCGATGCGAAAGTGACGGACGCAAAAAAAACCGTAAAAAAGAAAAAGGAAGAGGTTAGCGAAGCGCCTCCGGCGGTTATCCCCGCCCCTGCTGTCCATGAAGAGCCCGTTGTGCGGGCCGAGCCCGCCATCGGTGCCGAAGGAGATATGGAGGATATGCCGTCCGATTTCGGGCCGGGAGACGGCGACATGCGGCCCGAACGCTATTGGGAGGCCGTCGGCCGCAGAAAAACAGCGATCGCCCGCGTGCGTCTTTTTACGCGCGGAGACAAAGGTATTTTTATAAATGACAAGGCATACGGTATCTATTTTCCATATCCCGAACTGCAGGTCATCGTAGAAGATGCGCTGAAAAAAATGAAATCCATTGAGCGGTTTCGCGTAACGGTCAAAGTGTTGGGTGGCGGCGTTCATTCGCAGGCCGAGGCCGTGCGGCACGGCATCGCGCGCGCTCTTGTGAAATTCAACCCCGAGTTTCGGAAACGATTGCGCCGCGCTGGATACATGACTCGCGATCCAAGAGCCAAAGAACGAAAGAAATTCGGTCTGAAGAAAGCACGCCGCGCCCCGCAGTGGGCGAAGCGATAAACGCGAAAATCCTCCACTCGGAGGATTTTCTTTTATACCCACCGCGAAAAGGAGGGGGTCGGGAGATATTGCCAATTTTCTTGACCGGCACATTTTTGTGGTCTATTCTGAATGCATGGCAGAATATTTTGAACAAACGTGCCGGGGGTGCCCGGCGTTTCCGTGGAATTTGGCGCGGGAAGCCGGAAGATTGTCGGCCGTTTGTTCTTGCCACCCGAGAGAGCAGAAAAAATCCCGGGCGTGCTATTCTTGACGGGTTGGAGGGGCGATCAAGAAGGAAGTTTCCCGCATGCGCAGGCGATCTCCGATGAAGGATGCGCATGTCTTACGTTTGATTTTTTTTGGGGGGGTGGGGCAAGAGCGAGAGCAACACCGCGGCGATGAGTCGGAAGAATTATTTGGATGATGCTCTGGCGGCGTATGACGTTCTTCTGCACACGGAAGGGGTAGATCCGGACAATAGTAACCTTATTGGATCTAGTTTTGGTTGTTATATCGCATCGTTGCTCACAAAAGAGAGAAGTGTCAGATCACTTACGTTTCGTGCTCCCGCGGATTATCCTGATGAAGGATTTAATGATGCGAGGATACAGACCGCAGACCAGCCCGGACCGATGGAGTGGCGTTCCCGTGTTCGTCCGTTCACGGACACCGAGTCCCTAAGACGGCTTCATGAATTTTCCGGGGATGTCCTTTGTATTGAATCAGAGTATGACGACATGGTTCCCCACGGCACCGTTCAGAGCTACATGAACGCTCTTCCCGACTCGGGGCGGGTCTCTCATGTCATACTGCGGGGCGCACCGCATTCATTAAGCAAAAGCCCCGATGCTAAAAAAGAGTATGGACGGATTCTCGTAGAAAGGTTTCGTCCGGGTTCCGTCAAGCAGGAGCATTAATTGAGAACATTGTTGTGGCTCCCTGCAGTCGGCAGGTTTGTTGGTAATATGGTTACTTATGAAACTTGAAGGTCCGCAACAGCATAAAAAGGAAAACCCGCCGTTGGAACTTACCGATCTTGATGTGCGCGGGAGGGAGATCGCCGGACTCCGCCCGCGGATGGAGCGGTTTTCCCGGCTGGAAGTCGGGCGAGACGTCGTAGATATCATACGGGCCGGAGATATTCAGTGTTCAAGCGATCTTGATGAGGCGTTTGTTTTTATTAATCCGTCAGGCGGCACGGAAGAGCTTTCGGTTGAGCCGCCCCATTGGCGAAGTATTACCAAAGAGGGTGTTCATGCCGAGAGAAAGACGCCGGCCGGCTCGGACTTTTATTATGTTGCCAATACCAAGGGCGCCGGGTACCTAAAACCAACGCTCAAAGGAGGGCACTCGCTTGATGAGTATGACTCTTGGAAGCGCGTGAATGAGTACAAGGAGAAGGGGGCATACGGCATTGCGGGCGTGAGCGATTTTTTTCGCGAGGAGAGCGACATACTGGCAAAATCACGATTGCTGGCAGACGCCGGACTTCGTACCGAACTGTATTATGCGGTCGGGGAGCTCGCGAACGTGTATTATAAAGGCGAACGCCAGCGCGTAGTTGAACTTCGCAAGAACGGCGTTCTCCCGTTGCCGCGCTATCTCAAGCCGCACATCGGCATCCGGCTGTTGAAGACGAATACCCGCATCGCCGAGGTCGTGGAGTCGGAAGACGGCCGTTCGCGAGATCTTTTTACAAAGGCCTTTGAGACCTTTAATCGCGAACGCGCGGATAAAAAACTTCTCTTGCCGGAAATTCGCCTGGGGGATGCTGCCGGAGAGCGGTTATATTTTTTGGAATTTTTCCGGAGAATGGGGGAAAATCTTGCCGCGCTTCAAAATGTCGGATTTATCGGGTGGCACATGCACTCGGCAAACGTTACCCTTGCGGCTGAAATTGCTGACATTGGTTCCTACGAACATTTTTCTTATTACGGCGACGATCTGGAACACAATCAGGCATACTCCGGCGTTCGCCGCGGGACGCTCAAGGACATGCGCGACTTCGCGGGAGACCTTGAACTTCTGCTTTCCGCCGCCCAGCGCCTCGGTTTTTCGGCCGGGACCCGCGCGGAGCTTGTGAAGGCATACTATGACGCTTTTCAGGCCGCACTTGATGAAAAGAAACTTGAAGCTGAACTGGTAAAAAAATCCGATCTCATTGCGGCAAACCGCAAGATCGCCGATGCCATATTATTGAAAGGCAAACGTCTTTCCGGACTGAAAAAAGGATTTGAGATAGAGGATTGGGGTCTTGGGTTGTAGCACAGGGGATCCTAGCCGAAAACTTGCTACATACATCATAATATGTTATAATCATATTACCACAGCTGTTTTCCAATTTGATCCATACAAAGATGGGGGCGTGAGGGTGAAAAAGACAAAGATCATTGCCATCGGGGGAGGTAGTGTGGCCGTTCCATGTGCGCCGGCATCCACCCTCGCAATTGATGAGGAGGCAATATTGCTCGCGGCATCCGAACTGCCTGTTGGAAGAGAGACGGTCAACGTGCTCTTTATTCCGACGGCAAGCAAGGATGACCTTTGGTACTGCCATGGCATCTATACGCATTTTCATCTTCGGCTGGGATGCAACTATGACCATCTGCGTCTCTTGGGAAGGGTGCCTCGCCTGGGGGTGATCGCCGAAAAGATCGCCTGGGCCGACATCATTTATGTTGGCGGGGGCAATACGCGCGACATGATGAATGTGTGGCGCATCACGGGGGTTTCTGCCATGTTGGGGCGGGCTCACAAAGAGGGAAAAGTTCTCATGGGGCTTAGCGCCGGTTCCATTTGTTGGTTTGAGGCGGGTCTTAGCGACTCCAACAAGTTTGATGGGGATGCGCACTGGAAACCCATGTGGGTCTCCGGTCTCGGTTTTGTGCCCCTCTTGAACTCGCCGCACATTAACTCGGAGCAGTGGCGCACACGAGAACTCGCGCGCCTCCTCAAGGTGGGCGGATTGATGAAGCCGGTGGTAGCGCTTGAGGATAATGCCGCGATGGAGGTTGTGGGCGGCCGGTACCGGATCATCAATTCTGTCACCGGGCGGGGCGCCTATCTTTATCGGGGAACGACACGATTTCGTCTGGCGGCAGGAGAGGAGTTCCGGCCGCTTGAGTTGCTGATGTAGCAAAAACCCGACCATGGGATGTGCTCCTTGGTCGGGTTTTACAATTGAGTTGGGGATCAGTTGCCGGCATGCCGCCTCCTATTTTACCGGGTAGCGCAAGAACTTTTTTACACGTTTCTTATATGAGTGGGGTTTTTCATATGACCTCACGCCTGCGTCAGCCGCCTTGAATGGTCTGAACAATGGTGAGATCTGAAGATCTTGTTACGAACGTATTTTTACGAGAGACCCCTATTGAAATTGGGGATTTATTCGGCATACAATGGAATGTATAAAAGAAGTAAAAAATAGCCCCTTGTATCTTACAAGGGGCGGTGCTTCCCCCCGACGGGTCCGGCCCATGGCTAGGGCACGAAGCGTCGACGGTACATCCGGACACTCAATTTTTTACTAATGAAATTATATCATAATTTAACTAACTTGTCAATACCATCGGCCGAGAATATGCCGGAATTACTCAAAAATGGCCTAAAAAGATAGAAATAACGATGTTTCAGGACTATACTCATGGGGTATAAATAAGCCCCTGTCCGCGGAGACAGGGGGGCGCTACCCTTCGGTGGTCTTGTCCATGGCTAGGGCATAGACCGCAAAAGGTACTGCTGAATCTTTTAAAAGATACTTTTTGCTACGAAACCATTGTAGCATAGAATAATAAATCTGTCAACAGTTCTATGGAAAATCCTGGCAACCTCGGAAAAGAGGCAAAAAATGATGAAAATAAAGAAGTTCTCCGGGGCCGCGAGGGGGAGGTTTTTGAACGGGTCATTTTTAAGTCCTCTAAAACAAAAAAAGGAGAGGCGATCTATAAAAGCAGTGCGCCTGACCGCAAGATCATCGTGACGGGTCCTTTTTCCGAAACTCCCGAGGAAGGGCGGCCATATACCGTTCTTATTGTGGAAGATACCGAGCCGGATTCTCCCGCGAAGGGGAAAATGATAGCGACTATTCTTTCGGAAAAGCTTGGGGTTGAGGAGGCGCGGGAGCGGGCGCTAAAAGAACGGGCGGACATTGAACGCCAAAAAGCCGAACACATACTTACTCCGGAGGATCGGGAACGCTTGACGGCCCTTCTGAATACATGTGAAAAACATTTTATTTGGAAGAACATCTTTTACAACAAGTATGACAGTGATCATGAGCGCGGCGCGAAGGCCACGATTATTGATCTCCGGAAACAATTGCGCCAAGAGGGCTCCAAGGCGGTCACGTTCATGCTGGAACACTGCCGCGCCTTGCCAGCGAACTCGCCGAGATTAGCCAACTACTCCGCGATGATCAATTTCGCTGCGTCCTCGCACGATTCACAAAAGGTCATTGACTATTTTTCACTTGACCCCATCTTTCATCACAAGCGCCAATCTTTTTCAGAGGAGATGGCAGGTGTTCTCAGTCGCATCGGCACGGCGGATGACGCGCGCCTGCTGGAAAGATATTGTGATAGGGCATTCGCGCAATACGCCTTCCGACCCAAGCAAATTACTGCCGCCCGCGATGTCGTGCGGATACTGAACGAAATTGAGGCAAAAACAACACATCCCGCCGAGAGAGGGAAGGTTGCCGGTGCTCGTGAGCATATTACAGCAAGGCTTGCCATGACGGGCGATGGATCGTTTCTGCCCTCGGAGCCCCTTGGGCCGGAGGAGATAACAAAAAAATTTGAGGAGCAATTCATTCATGTGGAGCTCGCAGACGGCATTAGTGAGTTTGAGGAGTATTGGAAACGCTATAATCCTTATGATAGGCATGGCCGAGATTGGCGGGGAGCGGAGGCAGAAATACAAAAATTTAGGGAGTTGATCAAAAAATATGGGGCTTCTGATCTCATGCCCCGGGTGATTGGCGATGTCTACTGGACGTTGCTTTCGGGTGAATGTACAGAGGGGATGAATGGTATTGGGTGGCATGATGCAATGATGCAGATCCAAGAAGAGACGGGCGTGCCGATTGACAATCGCGCTTTTGGACCGAATGTACGAATGGCATATCACCAGGTGTTTCTCGGTAACATGCAGGATTTTGATGCTCTCAATTTTGTAAAAAATTTGTACGCACGGACGAACATACCGTTTGCCGCTGAACCGGAGATCGTTTTGGCAAAAGTTCTTGATATTCTTGCCAATGATTCCGGCGGTGATCCTATGTATGCAACGGAGCATCTTCGCGCCCTTAGTGCCATATCCGGGATTGAGGCGGATTTTGGGGTTATTGAGGATAAGGTTCAAGGTGCCTACGAGCACATTCTGCTCACCGCGGAAAAGTACGAAGGGGACGGCTGGGGGCGTAGGGCGCCTTCGTTAAAAAATGTCGCGCTGATATTCGACATAACCGGAATTCGTCCCCGCATAGATCCTTCGCGCATGCAGAAGCGATATGCGTCGTGGTTGTTGGAAAACGGTGATGCGGTGCGCCTTATCTCGGTCGCGGGATCGCTTACCGGCATTGAGCCCGACTTTGCGCATATGCAGAAAGCTGTGCAAGAGCGCTATCACGGACTTCTATTTGGGGTCGGCGGTGAGGATTCTTATGACAATGCGGCGCGAGAGATCGCCGATTTTAAAACTCTTACCAAGATACACCCGGTGTTTGATCAAGACCAGGTAAGAACATTGTATCTTGAGAGAGTTCTCCAGGGTCACTCCGATGCGATCGCCTTCATACAAAAACTGACGGGCGTGGAGCCGGATTTTGAAAAAGGGAGGGCGCGCATCAACGACCTATATAGGGAGTTGTTGATGGGGCTCAACGTCTACGAGGCCGAGAGAACACTTTCCAGAATACAATTCATTCAGGAGGTGACGGGAATAGCGCCGGTGTTGAGCCCGGACGAAAAAAGGCGTATGTTGGGTGGCGTTATGCGAGCACTGAAAGCGATGGGCCTTTATTCGCCCATGCTTACGTTGGCGGATATTTTATCAGTTCCCGAATATACATCCGACATTTTGGGGGAGGCGTTAGCAGGTTCACTTATGCGCAACGACGAACAATTGTTCAAAGACGTCATCAAAAGAATGAGGGCGCCTCATGTCGCGGTGAATGGCGAAGAGGTGATCAAACAGATCCGGTCGCACCTGATAAGAAAGCCAAAAGCCGCTGTCTCTATGCAGAAGTTTTTGCGCGAAGAGCCGTCCGGCGACGAAATAGTATTTGCGATCCGAAAGGCGCTTTCTCATGATCCGTGGATTGCCGCATTTTCGCGGCTGGAAAAAATTCAGGGATTTGCCCAAAATCCCGATCATGACCCATGGGAGAACGAGTTCAAACCATTTCTTACGGGTGTTCTAGATCGTTCGCTCATCTCCATTGATCGGGAAGAGGACGCAGAACTTGTCGTATCATTTATAGAAATGATAGGTATGCACAACCTTCCTCTGCTTTTCGGCGTGTATGCCGATTGCCAACGGCATAAAGACATTGATGATCTGAACAGCTCAACGATAGGGCTCTGCGAAGATTTTGGCATAAAAATACGGCGCCAGGACGGCTCTAAAAGATTTAATAGTTCTCCCGTGTTATTTAATGAGTTGAGTAAGGCGCTAAAGGGCATTCAGACGGAACTTTTGGCAGATGCTATACCGAAGAACCTTAAAACCCAGCTTGGCGAAGAGCTGTTCGGCCGATTGAAGGGTTCCACACAATTTGAAAGAGGGGATAAGGTAACCGATAACATTCGCGCTTGGAAGGAAACCAGAGAGAGTTCCCCCTCACTTGCCATGTTGCCGCCAGGATTTAAAGAGACCACACTGCGGGTGCCGATGGCCAAGAGGAATGTTGAAACGACCGATGATCAAGGGGCGCAATTGCGATCATTCCTTTCCAGCCAAGAAGTTGCCGATGCGTATCTTCCGCTCGCCCAGGCCTGGGCCTTGCAACGGGACACCCCATCGGAGTGGTTTGAGGATCTTATTGGCACATTCTCCAATGAGCAGGGCGCTCTCAAGGAACTTTTATCTAAAACCCCGGAAGAAATGGCACGCATGATAGCCGATGAGCCGGACCCCAAGCAAAAGCAGGCCTACACACAGAAAGCAAAAGCTCTTCAGAACCCCAAAGGAAGGCAGGGTATAGAGCGGCAAGCCGATATATTTGCCGGCGCAATCGGAACGTTGACGGATATTTTCAGAATCTTTGCCGCGTCAGATAGGGATGAGAAAGATTATGCCGTAGTGCTGGAGTCCTTGGGCGCGCTTGATGGCCGGATCTCTCTTGGTAAAGCGATCAGAGAGTTTTCGGTGTTTCATATGTGCGATCGCGCGATGGGGGGCCATTGGCAGGGCTTTGTCAAAGAATTATTTGAAGGATATGATGATGTTTCTCCGACAGAGAAAAAGATATACGGGGTTCAGAAACTTTCAAAAGAATACGTTGAGGAACACTATCTTCATCACTCGCAAGACCAAGGACACACGGGGCATACGCCGTTTTCGCCCGAGTTGCTTAAGAAAGTAAGTTTGGCATGGCAACAGCAGCTTGATATGCAGACCGGGCATTTGCCGATCACCGTTCTGAAAAATAGATTGGACAAAATTTTAGGGGTAGGCGGCGATTCTTCCAGAAAAGAGACCCCGGTGACCATGGTGCCGGTATCGGGGCTGTTGCATATTTATTCAGGAGATCTTGGGGATTCCTGCCACACATCTCAGCATGGTACCATGGCCAGGGGTCGTTTTCCCGATCTTCGGTCGTGGGTGTATGTGACCAAGAGAGGAAAACCGAATGAAGAAATGCGAGGTTCGGTGCTGGCCATTCAGGCGGAACAAGAGGACGGCACGCCGGTTCTCGTGGTTCGGGCTAATAATCCCGCAGAAAATTTTATTCAGACGGTTGATTGCGACGCTTTTGTCCTCAGTGTTCTCCATGAAGCGGTTGAGACCGCGAAGCGCGCTCGCGCCGACAGCATAAAGCATTCTTACCGGCTTCCCGCACAAAAGCGGCGTTATGTTGTTGCAATTCCAATGGATCATCGCGGGATGGCATCCACGAATCGCCAAAGCATTAATGATGTATATCGGAAAAGATTTGTACAATGTCCGAGAAAGGGGCTTAAAGAAACGGCCGGTACCAATTTTAACCAATATGCTGTTTGGAATGAGCACGGAAGGACGCCCGCCGTCGCTGTGTGGGAAATTGATGAGGCGGGGGGCGAGGTATGGCATGGTGATTGGGGTAATTAGCTCATGCCACAAGATCATATATGCGCTAACTCAAGATGGGGCTATTGCTGACTGCCAAGCGCATAGCGTTCTTCTTGGTTTTTGCATTGGATGTCTGCGCGGTTTTTTTGTTGGAAAGACCAAAAAAGCGAGAGTCAGGATTTGGCTCACGGCGGGTTTCATTAATTGGCTCATTTCTTTGAAATGAGCCAATTAATTTTCGGCACTTTGAGCCAATTCTTGGTTACTTTTTCTCATTCCTGTTATGGGGGGGGGGGCAGGCGCGCGAATCTGCCGGCCGGTACGCAGATAGCACTATTTGCGCGGCAATGGTTCTATGGCATAATGAGGAAGATGTCGGGCGTGGCAAAGATATATAATAGTTGGAACAGTATGAAGGAACATCAGGAAATACCAACCGGAGTGAAAAATTCTCTGCATGCCGAACATCTTAAGGATGGCGTCCGGCCAATCATGGCCTGTGTGGGTATGCCGGAACAGTTCAGCGAAACATTGGGCCCGGAAAAGAAACTTTTGGAATACGATGACCAGCGGCTGCTTCAAGAGGGTATTCGTAACGTGGATTATTTCGGTGAACCGCAAGAACTTGAAAGGGAAAATTATAAAAATGCGGGCGATTATTCATATGCGATCTCACCAGTTGACGACACGGATAAGTTTTCGCGGGAGTTCAGAAATTGCACGGGATTGGCAGTTATCGGCACGGATAAAGAGTCGGGCGCGTCTGTTTCTTTTTTTAGTCATCAAGATCCAAACCACTTCCTCTCCGGGACAAAGAACACAGAACATTTTACCCATGATGTACGGCAACGCCTTTCAGAACTTAAGGGCAGGTGTGTTGAGGGAACCATTGACGCTGTGATTGTTGGAGGTAACGTTCTTTTTGATAGACCCTTGTTTAAGGAGGGTTATATCAATTCCATAAAATTATTGGCGGGCCAGGTGGAAGACGTGCTTGGTTTTGAGCCCGTTGTCATTATTGGGCCTAAGGCAACGCCCGGCAGTGACAACGTTTTTTTTGATACCAAACAGAGGCGGCTATATATTATGCGTCCGCAGGTTGGCAACGAAACGACCCAAAGCTTTCTTCCAAGTGACCTGGATAAGCAGCAGCAAAAGTGGTAACAAGGAGTGGGCGGAGAACGGGAGGGTGATCATGCGTATGATACTGTTGCTATATTGCGCATAGCGTGCTAGCGTGGGGCACAACCACAAAACAAGGAGATGATGATGTCGGGAAAGCAGATAGAGTTGATAGATGAGTCGCATTTTTGGAGGGCGTTTCATGCGGCCTGGGGCAATGACCGCGGCAACCAAGAGCGCCATTCCGGTTACAACAAGGAGGCGTGGATGTATGTTCAGGCGCAGGTGGAAAAACATTTTCTGGATATCAAGGCGCCGGGCAACAGGGTAGAGGGTGGAGATATTTGATAGCAAGATCGGCGATATGTATGCAAAGCCGCGTTGTGCGGCTTTTTCTTTGTCTCGCGCCATTTCTGCCAACGGAAAAAGCCGAAAACCTTGACAAGTTATATACAATAGATTAAAGTAGGAAGGAATTATCGCGCTCTTTACAACTTGGAGAATGCCGGATGAAATACGCATTCCTACTTGTCTTTGTGGCTGTTTCAGTCATTTTACCGCTAGTTACTTGCTCGGCCTCTGCGGCAATGATCACCGATAAGAAACTTCAGGGCGCGCACGTTGGTCTTAACCCGATCCTTGTATCGCAGGGCGCATCATACGAAGAGAGCATAGTTCGTTTCTCAATGGATGATAGCGGCATTGTGCTTGAGCAGAGGATTACGGCCGATGGAAGCGCGTTTTCGTTTCGTATCGGTTTTACGCGCGATTGGATAACTATCCCCGTCAAAGGGTGGGGCGTGGATGATGGTATTGCCATTCGGCAAGAGCTTACCACCCCGCTTGCTCAGTTGATATTTTTGTTTCCTCCGCGCGTCAAGGATGGGTTTGATGCGGTCATGATCCTCGGCGAAGGAGTGCCGGCACCGCTTGGCGTGTTCGTTCGCGAAGGAATGGGCGACGCGCGGCTCCGGAAGTTCTATGCGGACGAGTTTCGGCCTCGCATGAGCGATGCGCGGGAGAGCTGGCTTAAGCCCATTAATGTGGCACGCGCCGAAGAGGTCATGCGTTCCGGCATGGTGCGCGAGAAGACACAGCTTCTCAAGGACGCCGAGCACAATCTGTGGACGGGAACGGAGCAGGAGATCGCTTCGCGCCTGGACCTGATCGCGCGCGGGATCAACGATCACAACCCCAAAGTTCAGCAAACGGCGCTGGAGGCGTTTACACTTGGCGGAAGGGTGATCGGTGGTGTGAGGTTGGTCACCGATGCCCTCAGTCGTTACGACACTCTGAAACCGGAAGTTTTGGAAAGCGCGATGGATGCCGCGACAGTTTTGTTGTACGAGACCTATAATCACAACAAGGTTCTCGGCGAGGTTCGGGACGTATTCAAAACGGTGGACGTGTCTGCTGTGCATGTGCTGACCGGCGGCCTCGTGACCCCACATCAGTTCAAGGCGCTGGAGCGCATCGTAAGGAGGCCGGCATCGCGCAGTTGGACGGCTGGTCAGGAAACCGCTCTCCGCAATGCCATCATGACGGTGGTTGCTGACAAGGAACACACGAGCGAGAGGGCGCGACAAATCGGTGTGCGGGCGCTTGCCGACTATCCTTTGCCGGGCGGCTCGGCTTCTGTCGGGGATAAGCCGGCCGGACACCAGGCGCCGTAGATCGCAGACAACCACAAACCACACGAGAGGAGAATCAAACATGCAGACGAAGCCAAGTCATTTTAAGGTTGAGTGCTCGGAGTGCCACGCGACTGTGACCCAGTGCCGCTGTCTGGGGCCGAAGAAGATCACGTATATCGTCTGTGATGCGTGTAAGAAGAAGGCGGGGAAATAGCGCCCAGCGCGCCTTCTCTCTGCCTCCGCCATGCTTCGGCATCGGCGGTTTTTTTATTTTTCGTAAAGCAATGTACTTTTTTCCTGTTTCTGCTACATATGTGTTAGATGCAGATCCTTTCCAAGAGCGACATATGGGGTGGCCACGATGCTTGGTGCTGGTGCGTCATGCGGAGTCGGAAGGAAATATAAAAACCGTTGATGAGCGGGCAAGTTACGGTGTTTCTACGCACGCATATGCGTTGACGGAGCGCGGGCGGAAACAAGCGGCATTGACTGGCGAATATGTGGAGAGACGCTTCGGTCCCTTTGATGCGTATTATGTTTCCTATTACACTCGTTCACAGGAAACGATGAAAATCATGTACCCCGATGTGCGCGTGTACGAGGACCCCCGCTTGGCCGAGGGTCAGCGTGGCATTTTTCATACGATGACCACAGAACAGATACGCCGACGCTTTCCGGAGGAGCTGGAACGAAAAGCGCGTGAGGGGTTATATCATTATCGCCCGCTGGGTGGCGAAAACTGGCCCGACATAGAATTGAGGATTCACAGTTTTCTCGGGACGCTTTCACGGGATTATGAAGACCAAAGCGTTCTTATCGTAGTTCACGGTCACTGGCTTCTCCTGTTCCAACGGCTCATCCATCGCTTCTCTATTGAGGAGGCGGTGCGGCGGTATAAAAATGCTGTGGTTGAAAACGCCTCGGTTACTGTCTACGAAAGTGCCGTTGCGCGCGGTAAGTCGCGTTTGGTATTGCAGGGACGGAAAGTGGTTCCATGGGTAGGAAAGGTATAACGGCGGGGTTTCCCCGCTTTTTTGATTTTACCTCCAGCTTCGTTTATAGTAATGGCACATGAAGTATCGCGTTCCAATGCAGAGGGTCTCGCTCCATGACCTTACGGATATCTCCGGGCAGGAGAGCCGTCTTGGTGTGACCTTCGGCGGCCTTCGGAGAATTCGGGCAAGCGAAGAAGCGCTGCGGTGCCTTATTAGGAAGAACCGCAAGCCGATCTACGGCGTAAATACCGGTGTGGGGGATCTTTGTGATACGGTAATAGGCGAAGGCGATCTTTGGCGCCTGCAGGAAAATCTTATTGTGAGCCACGCCTGCGGGTCCGCTCCGTTTTTGGATGAGAACGTCTCGCGCGGCGCTCTTTTTTTGGTCATCAATGCTCTTGCAAAGGGCTATTCCGGCGTTTCCGTTCATACGGTACGAACGCTGATAACTTTTTTCAATAATAACGTTTCGCCCCTCATGCCGGCGCAGGGTTCTCTTGGGGCAAGCGGCGATCTTATACCGCTCGCGCACCTAGGTCTTCTGCTTCTTGGCAAGGGAAACGCCTACCATCGGGGGCGCGTAGTGCCTGCGGCAAAGATCCTCAAACGCCTTCGCATCACCCCTTTGTCGCTCGGACCTAAAGAGGCGTTGAGTATTATAAATGGAACGGCGGTAACCACTGCCCAGGCGGCGCTTGCTGTTAGTGCCGCACGCGATCTTCTTCTTTCTTCGTGTCGTGCGACCGCAGGACTTTTTGAAGTTACCGGCGCGTCTCGCTCCGGCCTTGATGCACGGATTCACGACGTAAAACCTCATCCCGGCCAGAAGGCGGTGGCGGCCCTTCTTCGGCGGTATCTTTCGGGAAGCGCGCGCACGGACGCGAAAAAGAAAAAAGTTCAGGACTCATATGTGGTGCGGTGCGCTCCGCAGATAGACGGCGCGGTGATGGATCATATTGATGCGGCAGTGCGCGTGGTGGAGGTGGAGCTCAATTCGGTAACGGACAATCCGCTCTTTTTTTCATCGCGGGGAGTGTTCCAGGCGGTATCGGGCGGCAATTTTCATGCGCAAAACGTCGCCTTCGCGATGGATAGCGTGGGGATCGCGATGGCGGCCCACAGCAAGGTCATTGAGCGAAGGATAGAACGACTTTTGAACAGCGCGTTGAGCGGTCTGCCGCCGTTCCTTGCGCCGCATGGCGGTCTTAACTCGGGACTCATGGTTACCCAATACCTTGCCGTAGCCCTTGTCGCGGAAAACGCCATATTGGCGCATCCCGCAAGCATCCAATCGGTGCCGGTGTCCGCGGGACAGGAGGATTTTGTTTCTATGGGAATGACATCTGCGCGAAAAGCATCCGACATCGTGCGAAATACCGAACGCGCGCTTGCCGTGGAATTTCTTGCCATCTACCAGGCCGGAGAATTTCTTATGGACTCAAAAACATACGGGCACGGCGCATTCAGCGCCTCATTTCGTGATCTCAAGAAAAAAATACGACGGCGCGTGGCGCCCGTGATGCGCGATCGGTGGATGAGCAACGACATAGCATATATCGCGGGTCTTATACGGAGGGGCGATATGCGATAATGAATATGGGGTAATTGCGGACATACTATGCAAGGAAAAAATGATTATGCGGTCTCATGCGACTGCGACATTGACGAAGAGATAACGATCTACGGGCGCCCCATGCATATGAAGGAGCGGCCCCCCTCTCCTATACGTGCGCGCGTGGGAGCAGAAAAGGAGTGCAAAACCTGGGACGCCGAGGCGGCATTGCGCATGCTTCATAATAATCTTGACCCGGATGTCGCGATAAAACCCGATGAGCTTATCGTGTATGGAGGAACAGGGCGTGCCGCGAGAAACTGGCACGAATACGGAAAGATAGAGCAGGCGCTCATGAACCTTGCTGAAGATGAGACGCTTTGCATACAGTCGGGAAAACCCGTGTATGTTGCGCCCACGCATCCGGAGGCGCCCCGTGTCATTTTGGCGAATTCAAATATTGTTCCGAAGTGGTCAACACCCGATGTGTTCTCGGCATACGACCGCCTTGGTCTTATGATGTACGGCCAGATGACAGCGGGTTCATGGATCTATATTGGCACGCAAGGAATTTTGCAGGGAACGTACGAAACGCTTGCCGCGTGCGCACGTACTCATTTTAATGCGGAGACGCTCGCCGGAAAATTCATTCTTACCGCAGGCATGGGCGGCATGTCGGGTGCCCAGCCCCTTGCTGTCACCATGAATGATGGCGTTATACTTGATGTGGAGGTGCGGCGCGAACGAATTGAGAGAAAGGTGCGCGAGGGGTATTGCGATGTGCTCTCCGAAGACCTTGAGGAGGCGCTTATACGCGTTTGGGACGCGATCGCCAAAAAAATTCCGCTCTCCGTCGGGCTTGTCGGGAATGCCGCCGAGATACATCCGGAACTTGTCCGTCGGAATATTACTCCCGATATCGTTACCGATCAGACGCCTGCGCATGACATATTGAGCTATGTGCCGCCGGGCGACCTTTTTGAGCTTGATCTTCTGCGCGTGAAAGACCCGAAAGAATATGAGCGAAGAGCGCGCGAGGCCGTGGTGCGGCATGTGGCCGCAATGATAGAGATGAAAAAACGGGGTGCTGTCGTGTTTGATTACGGGAATAATCTTCGGGCACAATCAGAGGAGGGAGGTCTTTCGGTGCGCGATGAGAAGGGAGATTTTCTCTATCCCGGATTCGTTCCCGCCTACATCCGTCCGCTTTTTTCCGAGGGCAAGGGCCCATTCCGGTGGGCGGTGCTTTCTGGAAAAAAAGAAGAGCAGATCGCGATTGATGGTATGCTATTAAAAACGTTCCCGCATAACCCGGCGCTGAAACGCTGGATAGAAAAGGCGCAGAAAAAGGTCCCCATCACCGGCCTTCCGACGCGCATATGCTGGCTCGGATACGGGGAGCGTGCCGAATTCGGCCTTGCGTTAAACCAACTGGTTCGCTCCGGAAAAGTATCTGCTCCCGTGGTGATCGGGCGTGATCACCTGGATACGGGTTCGGTGGCAAGTCCGCACCGCGAGACGGAGCGCATGAAGGATGGGTCTGACGCAATCGCCGATTGGCCGCTCATTAATTTTGCATTGAACGCCGCGAATGGCGCCTCATGGGTATCGTTTCATAATGGCGGGGGAGTCGGCATCGGTAACGCACTTCATGCGGGCATGGTCATTGTTGCCGATGGTACAAAGCAGCGGGACGCGCGGCTTCTGCGCGTGCTTACGGTTGATCCGGGGATTGGCGTTGCGAGACACGCGGATAGCGGCGAAGAGAGTGCCATTCGCACGGCAAAAGAGAAAGGGGTTAAGATACCGGAGATCACATGCTGATCATTACGAATGCCGCGGAACTTGCCACCTGCACGAGCGGGTACAAAGGTCCCAAGATCGGGAAGGATTTTCGCGACTGCGGGATTATCAAAAACGGCGCGCTTGCAGTTATGGGTGAGAAAATCGTCGCCGTTGGAAGTACGGAACGTATCTTGCGAAGGTTTCCGCCCCGAAGGGGCGATCATATTATAGACGCATCGGGAAAGATCGTGATGCCGGGATTTGTTGACTGTCACACGCATGCAGTGTACGCGGGATCGCGCGCCGAGGAGTACCGCGCGAAGCTCGGTGGTGTCAGTTACGCGGACGCGCATAAAAAACGTGGAGGCATTTTTCTTACCGTTGCGGCGACGCGGAGCGCTACCGTCGATACGCTGTACCGGTCGGCGAGAAATACTCTTTCGCGGATGGCGGCATGCGGAACAACGACGGTTGAGATAAAAAGCGGATATGGATTATCAACAGAAAGCGAGCTTCGCATCCTTCGCGTCATACAAGAACTTGCCCGCTCGGGGCCTCTTGATGTAGCCGCGACTTTTTTGGGCGCACATACCGTGCCGCTGGAATATGAGCACGACCGCGCGTCGTATATACGGATGGTCGTAAATACTATGTTGCCCGCGATCAAGAAAGAAGGTCTTGCAGAATACTGTGATGTGTTCTGCGATCCGCTTGGGTTTACTCCCGGTGAGGCGCGAAAAATACTCACTGCCGCGATGCGCCACGGTCTTAGGGTTCGGGTGCACGCCGAGCAGACCCGCCGTTTTGGCGGTATGAGAGTGGCGGCGGAATTCGGCGCATCAAGCGCCGATCACTGTGATTTTGCCCGCACGGGTGATATTCGGCTTCTCCGTACCGCGGGCACGACCGCAGTCCTTTTTCCCGGGGTACAACTTCACCTCATGGAGTGGGAAAAACGCGGCAGGATGAGGGCGCGCGCGGAAATTATAAAAAAAGCGGGCGTTCCGCTCGCGCTTGCGACCGATCACAACCCCGGCAGTTCGCCGATATATTCTCTCAAACTCATCGCTGATCTTGGCATGCGATTTTTCGGTCTTACATACGAGGAGTGTTTGAACGCTATTACCATAAATGCGGCGCATGCGCTTGATCGGGGAGATATGCTCGGAAGTTTAGAGGCGGGAAAACAGGCGGACATTCTTATTGCCGATGCGCCCACTATTGCCGAGTACCTGCATGCTGTTGGAGACGGCGCGCTGGTTTATGTCATTAAAAAGGGACGCGTACTTTTTCCGCGGCGCGGAGCCCTGCGATAGGCGTGCGCTAAAGCTCAATCTCCAAGATATGTTTCTCGTCAAGCCATCGGAGCCGTTTTTCTTTTTTGTCATAGATAAAATCAATGATCGGCCCGTCCGTTATTTTTTGAATGTTAAGCCCGCCCCGGTTGTCAACATCACTTAGGAAAAGCCCGTTTTGCGTTGAGAATATGATGTGCTCGTAGGTGTTCGTCTGCCAGATGGCTTTTTTAATGGTGACCTCCGGCCACAGCACGATCTTACTGCGCTCGTTCTTGGCGCGCTGGGGCTGCTGTTCCTGCTCTTTGAGCCAGTGTACGAATATTTCTTGCTCTTTCCAGACGAGGAGTTTTGCGCCCGTTTTGTCAAACATCATGCCGCGGGCCCCAGAGTCAACCTGGGCAAGTTCCGGACTTCCGGGTTCCTGCAAAAAGAGTCCGCCCGCAGAATCAATGATGGCAAGCGCCTCGGATGACGCACGTGCAAACTGTGGCGGGACATTCGGTTTGAGGAAAAACCCCCTCCGGCCGATAACGGCGATAGCGTCGCTTTGTGTGTCGGCAGATGCAAGAAATCCGTTCGTATCTATGAAGGCAAGTGCATTCGCGACCGGTGAGAAAAACGCTACATTGGGCACAAACGGAGTGATATCGTTTGATGCCGTGGATCCCCGATAGACGGTGCCGCTTGTATCAAGAATAAATATGCCGTCGTTTCGTTCCGGATCCAGCGCGATGCGGCGCACCCCGCGTGCTTCAAGGATCCTCGGGGTTGTTGTTGCAGTGTTCGTTTTCACGAAAAAACGGGTGGGGCGTTTCCACCGTTCTTCGTATGAATTGTCGGCAAGAATGCCGATGCTCCAGAATGCGCTATCTGTTGTGGGGTCGGTGCGGACAAACAGTATGCGGTTCTGCTCTTCGTTCCAGTCGGCGATCGTAAGGTTTGCGGAAAGAAGATGGCGGGTGTTCCCCGCGGAAGCGAAAGAAGGATCAGTCACGAGCGGAGGTGCTAGGGGAGACGTGCTTTCAAAAATGACATCGCGTAGAAGGAACCGCGCATCGGAGATGTGCGGAGTCGTCGTTGCGATATGTGCCTGGTTTTGCGGTTCGGGGACGAGCACGATAAAACGAAATTCCGCTACGCGCCGGGATTCAACGAGAACATTTTTTGTCCATGGGAGGTAGCCATCTTTCGCAACAGCGACGGAATGGTATCCCGGTCGGAGATCGGTGACGAGGGCGCCACGCGAGAGGAATGATGTTTCCTTGTAAAACACACCGTCAAGGAATATGGTGAATCCGGGATGCATAACGGTCTTTACGAAAATGCCGCCGGTCGTCTGGATCGTTTTATCCTGAATGTTGACCGTGTATCCGAGTGAGTAGAGAATAATAACGGGAGTGGCTAATAAAAAAAGCGCTACCGATGCGTAGAATATGACTCGCCGTGTTGTTTTCGTAAGCGCCATTCTCATAGAAAGATCATACCATATTTTTGGGAAAAATAAATACCCGCACGTGTTGTGTGCGGGCGCGAGGTGGCGTTATCGCGATCTAAAAACATAGTAATCAATCGTGGCAATAACTCCGATACTGAATACGGTCATGCCGACAATCAATGTGCCGAAAAGAACCATGACGCTAAGAGAGCAGGCGATGCCGAGAGCAGAGATCGCGCACACTCGGAGGATGTTTGGTGGTAGATGCCGCCAGAAGAGAAGGAATCCCCCGATGAAAAGAGCTAACGAGAGTAGCATGGCCACCCATCTTTTGATGTTGGAGGCATGGTTACTCTACACTGCCCGCATAAAAAGTCAATAGTTACAGTGCGCCCGCTTTTCTTTATGATATAAATAGAGGTTTTATAAAAGGGGATGGGCGCACACGGAACGGGTGAACATTTTTTATGGAAACATTCATTATTCGTGGAGGGAAAAAATTGCACGGGGAGATAGATGTGCGCGGAGCGAAAAATTCCGTCGGTAACCTTATGATGGCAACCTTGTTGACCAAAGATCCCTGTGTTCTTCAGAATGTTCCTGATAACAAGGAAACGGCCATAGCGATAGAGCTTTGTGAGCAGATAGGGAGTATTATTCGGTGGACGGCCCCAGGAACGCTTTCGGTGCACACTCCGGTGATACGGAACAACCGCGTGCACGGACTTTCGCGAAAAAACCGCATTCCCATTTTAGCGCTTGGCCCGCTTTTGGTTCGCTCCGGCGAGGCGGAGGTGCCGCTCTTGGGCGGCGACCAGATCGGGCCCCGGCCGGTTGATTTTCATATCGGGGCTTTGGAAAAACTGGGCGCCGAGATCCACGTGTCCGATGCGACGTATGTGGCGCGTGCCGCCGGTCTTCAGGGGACGGCGCTAGCGCTTCCGTATCCGAGCGTGGGGGCGACCCAAAATATTTTGTTGTCATCGGTGCTCGCACACGGCACTACCGTTATTTCAAATGCCGCCGTGGAGCCCGAGGTCAAAGACCTCATTCACATGCTCCAAGACATGGGCGCGCTTATTCAGTACGATACGCATCGCACCATCACCGTTGAGGGTGTTGAAGCATTGCGTGGTGTTACGCACACGCTCATTCCCGACCGGCTTGAGGCCGCATCGTTTGCCGTGATGACACTTGCGACCGGCGGCAATGTTTTGGTAAAAAAAGCGGTGCAGGCGCATCTCGTGCCGTTGTTGAACGCGATACGAAAAATCGGCGGGGATTATGCCATTGAGGCGGGTGGCATCAGATTTTTTTGCAAGGACATGGGTCTTGTTGGACTTCATCTTGAGACCGATACCTACCCAGGTTTTGTGACCGACTGGCAACAGCCGTTCGCCGTTCTTCTCACTCAGTGTGTTGGAAGCTCAAGCATTCATGAAACGGTCTATGAAGATCGCTTTGGCTATATTGATGATCTTAAAAAAATGGGTGCACGCATGGATATCGCGGCAAAATGCTTGGGAAATTTACCTTGCCGATTTCAAGGAAAAATGTATAATCACAGCTGCCTTATTGAGGGTCCGACGCCGTTGCGGCCTGCCACCATTGAAATGCGCGATATTCGCGCCGGCATGGCGCATATCGTTGCGGCGCTCGTCGCCGAAGGCGAGTCACATATTTCCGGTGTTGAGCATATTGATCGCGGATACGAAAATATTGACGGACGTTTGCGGGCGATCGGCGCCGATATCACGCGCGTATCGTAATACGCGACCTCTCATCCACAAACACATACACTAGTAACAGCGTATACTCATGTTTATAAAAAAGATCGGCATTGACCTTGGAACGGCAAACACGCTTGTCTATGTCCCCGGGCGCGGGGTTGTTATCAATGAGCCGTCGGTGGTCGCCGTTTCTACCGAAGACAACAAGGTTCTTGCGGTAGGCGTTGAGGCGCGCCAAATGATCGGCAAGACGCCCGACTCTATCATCGCGTACCGGCCCATGAAGGACGGTGTCATCGCCGATTACCGTGTGACTGAGGCGATGCTTCGGTATTTCATAAATAAGGCGACGGGGAAATTTCGCCTGCGAAAACCCGAGGTTATGGTTTCGGTGCCCGCGGGTGTTACTTCCACCGAGCGAAGGGCCGTCGTGGAAGCCGCGCTGAATGCTGGCGCAAAGGCGGCATTTGTTGTAAAAGAGCCGGTGCTCGCGGCAATTGGCGCCGGCATTCCCATCAATGAGCCCGTAGGGCACATGATCGTTGATATCGGAGGCGGCACGACCGATGTTGCGGTTATTTCGCTTGGTGGGATCGTTGCGGCAAATTCGGTGAAAGTTGCGGGCAACAAATTTGATCAGGCAATATCGGATTACATCAAAAAGCATTATAACCTCGCCATTGGAGATCGGACCGCCGAGGAGGTAAAGATAAAGATTGGGTCGGCTATTCCGCTTGACGATACTATTTCCATGGAGATAAAAGGCCGCGACCTTATGACGGGTTTGCCGCGAACGATTGAAATTTTTACGACCGAGGTGACGGAGGCGATATCATATGAATTGGATGAAGTCATTCGCGCGATAAAAAAGGTCTTGCATGACACGCCGCCAGAACTTGCGGCTGACATCATTGAGCGCGGCATCGTCATGTCGGGAGGATCATCGCTTCTTCGCAACATCGGGGAGTTGGTGCTTCAGGAAACGGGTGTTCCCGCGCATATCGCTGATGAGGCCCTGTTGTGTGTTGCTAAGGGGACGGGCATCGCTCTTGAGCATTTGGATGTATATAAAAGAAGCATTTCATCTAAGCGATAGACAGGCATTCCGGTGTGTGTGATGACACGCACGTGTCTATATAAAAAACCGCTATTGGCGGTTTTTTTCTAGCAAGTGTCTTAATGCTTTGATGTCTTCATCCGAATACTTCTCTAGGCGCCATTCGGGATTGCTATTGTGGTAGTGCCCTTTGCGAAGGAACGAGAATGCTTTTCGCATGGCGGTGGGCGCCTGGCCGAAAAAGTAGGATAATGGCCCACGATTTTCAATACCTCCGACCAGACACCCAATAAGGCCCATGAGGGCAAAAACGAACGTTCCAAAAAAGAACATCGAGTGCAAGAAAATACCCGCAAGAATGGTTCCGGCAAGAGGGGCCGCAACTAGCATGATGCCGGCGCTCACCATCCCAGCGCCTTTCCAAAACATACTCTGGTGCCAGCGTACTGCTTCGGGTGCCAAGGCCTCTATCTCCTCTACGGTAAGATTTCGGTCAAGCCCGAGCATTCTTGCCCACTGGTTCATCGCGTCTGCAAAAAGGATAGCACGCCTGCGCTCTGCTGTGGCGGATGCGTACAGAACCTGCTTCTGATGTTTGTCGGCGATCTCGGTGAGTACGGCATCCCGTACATTCGTTTTAACAAGGCGTTGATCCATGTCGTGGGGTTCCTCGCGTGTGCCGATAACAGCCGTTTTTATAAAGGTTTCCTGATTTGGCATGAATACCAAGTGTAAAGGTTCATGAATAGATATAGCATTAACCATTTTTTTTGTCAACATTGCATTTTTAGAAAAATATGGTCAACCTCTTATCATGTGGTGTCTTAATGAAAAATGATCAATCGGTTAAAAAACGTTAAGATAGCATTCGCTGTGCTTTGTCGCTGGTAATGGGTGGTATGTATGCGGGACTCCATATGCCTGTTGCAGGTATTCTGCTGGCACGCTTCCGTTTCTGCAATACATTTGATATAGTAGAGCCATGATTTTTGGCCATGAGCGGCAGATAGCATATCTTCGCAAAGTCCTTCAGGTATCCCGCACGGGGCACGCCTATCTTTTTTCGGGGCCTGACATGGTGGGAAAACGGACCATTGCTATGGAATGGGTCCGATTGTTTTTCTGTAAGGCGCCCGATGTCGCGGCATTTCAGTCGTGCGGCACGTGTGTCCCGTGTCTTGCCATTACCAGTCAGAGTCACCCCGACGTCATTATGGTATCCCCCTCGCGTCCCCTGGTGGGGGACCCAAAAAAGGAGATCGGTATTGATACCGTTCGCGAGATAAAACGTCTTGCATCCTTTACTCCTCATGAGGGAGGGCGCCGTTTGTTTCTCATTGATGAGGCGGAATTTTTACGCGAGGAATCGCAGAACAGCTTGCTGAAACTTCTTGAGGAACCTGCGCTCGGCACCGTGTTTATTCTTATAACGGATACTCCGGGGGTGTTATTACCGACCATCCTTTCGCGGGTGGTGCCGATATCGTTTACTCCGCTTTCCGACGCGCGCATGCGGATGGTCGCCGAGCAATTGCTGAACGGGCGTCATGCGTCTGCAAAACGAGCAATTGCACAGGATGTTTGGAAGGAGGCCGAAGACCTTTCGCGCATGGCCGCCGGCAGGCCGGGATTCATTGTTCGTGCCGTCACTGACGCATCATTTTTTGAAACGGAAAAGAAAGCGCAGAAACTTGTTGCCGAGCTCTTGGAGGAAGGGATCGTGGCGTGTCTTCTGCGTGGAGAGGCGCTTGCAAAAGACCGCGACGCCTTCCGGCACTTTTCCGATCGTTTTTTGACGTGTTCCCGCAGAGCGTTGTTGCAAGGCCCCGGGCCTCGCGTATCCCGCGCACTGAAGGCGGCGCTTGATATCCGATTTGCGGCATTGCACACGAACGCAAGCACGCGTCTTGCCGCCGATGCATTATTCTTACACTGGCACCTTCGGGATGCGAATGCCGCAAGGCTACCATCATAATGGAGTGGGTGCGGCGCGGTGGTGTATGATCGGGTGCATCCATTCCGTTGGTCATACTCTGATACTATTATGAAACAATTTGGCATTATCATCGGCATATTTTTCGCGATCGCGGTTCTTGTGATCGTGGTGCTTCCATTTTTTCTTGGCTATTCACCGGGAGGGCCGGGAACCAACGATGGTTCCTCGGATGGTCCGGCACCGGCTGATCGCCCGAAAAGCAGTGTGGGCATTTTTCGGTCCGGAAACGGCGGGCGCGACTGGGAAGAAAAGAACACGAGCGAGGGAGACGACATCGCCAAATACCAGATACTGCATTTTGCCATTCACCCGTTCAGCTCAAGCGTGATATTTGCCGGAATGAAGAGCGGCGGATTGTGGCGGACGGAAAATAACGGGGATTCCTGGCAGAAGATACAGGACCCGAACGGAGCGCTTCGCGGGGATTCTTCGGTTTATCGGGTCATATTCAATACCAACAATCCTCAAGAGGTATATCTTGCCGTCTTTCAGCAAAATCGCGGACGCGTGCTCAAATCCGAAGATCGTGGCAGTTCGTTTCGCGAAGTATACCAGACGCCGGTTGAACGGTTCGGGGTATTTGACGGTTTCGTTGATGCGTCAGGGGTTCTCTATATTGTAACGGGGCAGGGCGGGTTCTTCTCGTCCCATGACGGCGGGGATTCGTGGCGCGTTGTGCGCTGGTTTCGGGACGGCATTGTGCGCTTGGTGGTTGACCCCAGAAACGAATCGCGCCTATTCGTGTTTACTGAAAAGGGAAGCATATTCAGGTCGGAGGATAAAGGCGGATTTTGGGTTGATATGACCGATGCCCTGTCGCAGTTTGAGGGCGCGTTGAAGTATCAAAAACTGCTCATTGACCCGGCGGACTCAACCCTGTATCTTGCGTCCGCCTACGGACTTCTCACCTCAATTGATGGCGGGAACCACTGGGTTGCGCCTTCCCTTATTATTCCGCCCGAGGCGCTTCCCATTCTTGCGGTTGCGCGAAGCCCCTTTGACGAGCAGATGCTCTACCTTGCCGCCTCTACACAATTATACGCATCGTCCGATCGCGGCATCAGCTGGTCGGTCATCTCTTCGCCCACGGGAGCCCGCATAGTTGACATGGTGCCCGATCCGCAAAGCCGCGATGTCTTTTTTGCGGTATTGGCGAAGTAATGTTCGTGCCGGACGGATCGGTCCGGTGCTGGGCGCGTATCACATATTTTTTATGAACACCCTAAAAGAAAAACTAGACAGCGTGCTTGAGTATTTGAAAGGAGATATAGTGGGGCTTCGCACAGGCCGGGCAACACCCGCATTGGTTGAAGATATTATGGTTGACTATTATGGGGCGAAAACGCCCATAAAAGCGCTTGCGTCACTATCAACGCCCGAGCCGCGGCAGATCTTGATACAGCCGTGGGACAAGGGAGCGCTCCAGCCGATTGAGAAGGCGATACAGGCATCACAGCTCGGCCTTAACCCCGTTGTTGACGGTCAAGGGATCCGCCTGAACCTTCCACAATTGACGGAGGAGCGCAAAAAAGATCTCGTAAAAGTGCTTAAGCAGAAAATGGAGGAGAGTCGCATCGCGATACGAAAAATCCGCGAGGAGGTACTGCGGGAGAGCGACGAAAAGGAAAAGAGAAAAGAGATCTCGGAGGATGAAAAATTCCGTACGAAGCAGGATGTGCAAAAAAGCGTTGACGAGGCGAATAAAAAAATTGAGGACATCGGCTGCCAGAAGGAGCATGACATCATGACGGGATAGCGGCGTTGCCGTTTTGCGGCGGCATACTCATGAATATACTTTTACCCTTATGTGCGGCGGTCTTGCAGGCGGCCTCGTTCACTCTTGATAAGGCGATCCTTTCTCTCAAAAGGGTCGGGTTCATTTCGTACACCGGCGCGAGTTTTCCTCTGGTGTTCATCATTACCGGGGTCATTTTTTTTATCGTGCGGCCCGAATTATCGGTTGGCATGTTTGGAAGTGGTCGCTGGGCGCTTATCGTTCTTTCGGTTGTGGGAAGCGCTATTTCTAACCTCTTGTATTATCGGGCGCTCAAAAATGACGCTCTCCAGGAAATTCAAGCGCTTGATCTTCTGCAGGCGATACCGGTCATTCTTGTTTCAAGCATTTTTTTCTCCGATGAGCGGAATCCGTATCTGGTGTTTCCCGCTCTTGCGGCGGCTCTTGCGGTCGTGTGGTCGCACTGGGATCACCATCGGATACGGATCGCAAAAAAGACCCTTCCCTACGTGCTATGGTCGTTGGCCATCGCCCCTTTGAGCGCCCCGATATCAAGGGCGCTTCTTTTGGTGTGGAGCCCCGTATCGCTTGAACTTGTGCGCGCGGCAGGCATGGCGCTCATCTTTCTTCCGTTCACGCTCCGCTCATACCGGACGCTTTCCTTTACGGCGTGGCGGCTTATCATAGTGACGAACATGTTGACCGCGGTCGCCTGGATCCTTTTTTATGCAAGTTATCAGCGATCGGGCATCGTGTATACGGTACTGCTTTTTTCATTACAGCCGATACTCGTGTATTTTGCCTCTTTGTTTATTCTGAAAGAGAGGGCGCACCGGAAGAAGATTGCTGCATTTGGGATTATTCTTATATCTATCATTTTTGCTCAGATAATGGCATAAAAAGTTATGCGCCCACTTTATCGTCGGAGCGTTTATAGCGAAATTCATACATTGAGCTTGCTCGGCTTTCTTTTTGGTGTAGTGTACGGGATGTTTTCCTTGGCATTGCCGATTCTTTCGGATGGCATTTTTAGCACCATAGGATGGATTGGCATTGTCTTTGCAATACCAGAACTTTTTGGAGTTTTTGCCGACGTGCCAATTGGCGCTTTCGCAAGTCATTTTGGCCGGCGGCGAGCGATTCTTTTGTCAGGGACTCTCCTGGCCGCTTCCGCCGCGCTATTTATGATCTTCCGTAGTCCTCTGATTTTTTTGGTTTTACTGATTTTTTATGAACTTGCCACCCAGCTTTTCATTATTCCAGCAGATGCTGAAGCTATGGCGTTGACGCCCAATACACATGCCGGACGCATAAACGGCATGATAGAGGGGTTGCATAATTTTGGCTATTCTTTGGGTCCGATCGCGGTCGGCGTTGCAATGTTTTTTGGCATGAGAGCGGTTTTTGCTGTTATATTCGGCATTTCGGTTCTGCTGGTGCTGACGAGTGTACGCTTTTCATCCGGTCTGCGGCCTCATGAATCCTTTCGTAGATCTTTCTTGGATGTTTTGAAAAAGGACCATGTTTTCCAGAAAAGTTTTCATGAATTTCTCCTTTTGCGATTCAAGGGGGTGTTTCTCGTTTTTGCATTTTTTATTTTTGCATTTCATTGGGGTTTTATTGCTATTGCCGAACCGCTGTATACAAAAGCATTGGGACTGAGCGAGTTGGCAATCGGACTGGTGTATGCAGGATTTACCCTTCCGATTCTGTTTATAGGAATAATGGCCGGAAAGTTCATTGATCGTAATGGGGGGGGCAGAACAGTATTGGCTACAGGAATTTTTTTGATGGCAATATCAACCATAGGATTTGGTGTATTTGAAAATGTCGGTGCGCTTTTTATCCTGTCTATCATTGCCGGAATTGGTGATGCACTACTGCTCCCCGCCGTCATGGCGGGGCTGGATACGCTTTCCTCTTATCATGCTAAAGAGCATATTTCTGGCATTAAAACTTTTGCCGAGAGCGCCGGATATTTTTTAGGACCCATTGCCGTTGGAGTACTTGGAACCTTTTTTGGACTTCGGAATTCTTTTCTTGCCATTGGGATCCTGTTGATGATTTTTTCTGTGATGGCGATAGCGATGCCATATGAATCTCGCCAACGATCATAAATTTTTAGCCAATGAAAAAAAGACGGCTTGATGACATATTGGTGGAGCGCGGTCTTATCGCCAAAAAGGAAGAGGCGTTTGTTGTGGTGACCGAAGGTCGCGTGTTTGTTGACGGCCAGAAGGCCGTCTCTCCCGGGCAGGCGGTCGGGATGAACGCTAAGATCGCGGTGCGCGATGAGCGGCAATATGTCGGCCGGGGCGCCTATAAGCTTGCGGCCGCAGTGAAGGAGTTTAAGCCGCATATTTCAGGCGCGGTGTGCGCCGACATAGGTGCCGCCACTGGAGGATTTACCGAAGTATTGCTTGAGAATGGTGCCGCAAAGGTGTATGCGATAGACACGGCAAAAGGCAAGCTTGATCAAAAGATACGCGAACACCCCCGCGTTGTAGTGATGGAGGAGACGAACGCGCTGTTTCTTGCGTCCTTGCCCGAACGGGTTGATTTGGTTACGATAGACGTATCATTCACCTCGTTACGGCTGATATTTTCTGTTCTCAAAAAATTTCTGAAACAGGATGCGCGCGTTATAGGATTGTTTAAGCCGCAGTACGAGGTTCCAAAACGGGCGTTGAAGCATGGTGTGGTGCGGGATGAAGGCGAGCGCAGAGAGGCACTTGAAGCGTTTGTCGGGTGGGCGGAGGCGGGCGGCTGGAATATTCTTGGAACCATGACGTCTCCCATTCGCGGTTCCGAGGGTAACATTGAATATCTTGTATATGCGTGTGTTCGCGTCGGTAAGTAATGCTATGGAAAATAGGTAAGAAAGCAGTATGGGTATCGCGATTGTCGGTTTCATCATCCTTATCGCATCATTGGTCCTCGTTCATGAATGGGGCCATTTTTGGGTGGCGCGAAAGCTCAAGATAAAGGTGGAGGAGTTCGGGTTCGGGTTTCCTCCCCGTCTTTTTGGTATTCGCAAAAAGGGGATTTTCTATTCCTTCAATCTGTTCCCCATAGGCGGATTCGTGCGGATCTTTGGGGAGCAGGGCGAGGGAGCGGGTAGTCCGGATAGTTTTATTTCGCGCCCCGCGTGGCAGCGTTTTATGGTCATCGTCGCAGGGGTCTTCATGAATCTCGTTCTTGCCTGGGCATTTTTTTCTTTCGGCAGTTTTCTTGGCGTTCCGGCAGCCCTTGATGATGACAGCGCGGGGGCAAACGTGCGGGATGTTGCTATCACCGTTATTGACGTTGCTCCAGAGTCGCCCGCGGGGCGCGCCGGAGTTCAGTTCGGGGATATCGTTCTGGGTCTTGCGGTAGGCGACGATGAGAAGACAGTTGAGACCGTTGATGATATTCAGGAATTTACGGCAGGACATCTCGGCATGGACATGACGATCGCTGTTAGACGCGGAGGTCAGGATCTTATGTTTACGGTCGTGCCGCGGCAACATCCGCCCGAAGGCGAGGGGCCCGTCGGTGTAGCACTTTCCCGTGTTGGCATTTTACAAGTTCCGTGGTATAAGGCGCTGTGGGTCGGGCTTCAGCAGACCTGGTTTTCGCTTACCTCTGTTGTGATCGGTATGGTCGCACTTTTCACCGATCTTTTTTCAACGGGAAAAATATCTGCTGATGTATCGGGGCCGGTGGGCATTTTTCGGGTGGCGGGACAGGCGTGGGCGCTCGGCCTTTCATATTTTTTACAGCTTGCCGCAGTTCTTTCAGTCAATCTTGCGGTGTTGAATGCCCTGCCGTTTCCCGCGCTTGACGGTGGAAGAATTCTTTTTCTCGCGATAGAAAAGATTCGCGGAAGCAGGGTGGATCAAAAAATGGAGCACATGGCGCATGCCGTCGGATTCATCCTTCTCATCGTACTTATGGTTGCGATCACGTATCGCGATATTGTGAAATTGTTTTAACGAGATGCGCGCCGCGCATGTATCGTAGATAAAATACCCGGCGCACGCCGGGTATTTTATCTGAACGAGAGTGCCGTGCTGATTACCAGGGCGTAGACGATGATGGACAAGAGTGAAGACGATACAATGGGCGGATCACGATGGAATGCGCCATATATAAGCCATATGAGTGAGGAGAATATGAGTAATCCCCACGTTAGCACTGATACGCCCTCGGAACTTTTTTTGAGGAGTACATTGCCGCTATCTGGGGGATTGGTGTGAGTGAGCCGAAAATACCGTTTGCAAGTGCAACGCCATCAAGGAATTTCATGCGTGAATGAGTTGGCGCACCATTTTCCGCGTGGTGCTTTCGTATGTGCAGATGGGACAGAGCGTGCTTCATGGTCTATAAAAAATGCCATATCCTATGTTATGCTATATTCATTATAGCCGTCCCGGCAGAGGGGCGCAAAGGCGGTGGCGCGGGCATAGGAATGCGCACAGTGTTTATGAAATACGACTACGTTATTATTGGGGGAGGTATTGCGGGCACGACTGCGGCCGAGACCATCCGCGAGCATGATCATGCCGCATCCATTCTTATTATCGCAAGCGAATCGCATCCGCTCTATTCCCGGGTGCTTCTTCCAAACTATATTAAGGAGCGCATCGTGCGCGAGCAGGTTTTTTTGCGGAAAAACACGGATTACGACGAGAAGAATATCAGTGTATTTTTCGGGGAGGAGGCCGGAGCGTTGAACGTTGCAAAGAAGGAAATACTTCTTAAAAACGGTTCCCGCATTTCCTATGCCAAGCTTTTACTGGCAATGGGAGGCGCGCCTCTGCCGTGGATTGTTCACGGGAGGGAGCTTGGCGTGGTGTACCGTATGCAGACGCTTGAGGATGCCGATGCCATTCTTCGTGATATAAAGACCGCTACCAGCGCGGTCGTGGTCGGCGGCGGGTTTATCGCGCTGGAGTTTCTGCAGGCGTTCTCGTTTCATAAGGTGCCGGTTGCCCTTGTATGTCGGGATGTCGGGATATTTGGTGATGCGCTTGACGAAGTTGGGCACCGCTTGCTGCGAAGGGCGTTTGATAAGTATCATGTGGCGCTCGCTTGTGATGATGAACCGATAGCGCTTCTTGCCGCAGACGAGAAAAAACCGCGGAGAATGCTTACGCGCATGAATCGCGAACTTCCTTTTGATATGATCGGTGTCGGTATCGGAGTTGGCCGCAACATGGATTTTGCAAGGGGTGCGGGTATTGAGACGGGTGCCAGTGGCATCATCACGAATGAATATCTTGAGACAAACGAGGAAGGCGTGTTTGCGGCCGGTGACATTGCGGAATATTATGACGTTATCTTTGAGAAGCACCTCGGTTCGGGGAACTGGACGAACGCGTTCCTGCAGGGAAAGATCGCGGGGCTGAACATGGTCGGACAAAAGACCCCATACAGGAATATAAGTGCGTATTCCATACAGTGTCTTGGTCTGCATATAACCCAGATTGGCATGATGCCCCAGGGCGTGGAGGGGATCACCGCGGTGTCCCGCGTGGACGAAAAGGACTCGCGCTATGAGCGGTTTTTCCTCCAAGAAGAGCGCATCATTGGTGCCGTCATTATCAACCTATTCAAGGATCGGCCGGTCATCGGGCGCCTTATTGAGGGCAAGGTACGCGTTGGCGCGCATGTTTCGGAGTTACGCATGATGGATTTTGATCTTAATTCCTTGCTTGGGTAATCTACGGCGCGCCGGTTGATTGATTTTGATATGTTCCTTTGCTATGATTGACCGATAGTACGCGACATACCTATATACACATTAATTAAATATTTTTATGGAACCATCACACGAAGCGTTTTCAGAACAGCACGAAAACAATGCAGACACGAACACGGTGCCCGCCTCCGCCGCGTCAATACAAAATTTTTCAGTCCCCGGTTCTATCATTGTCGCAGGCATCATCATAGGCCTTGCGATCGTGTATTCCGGCGGGGACTTTGGCGGCGGCGCGCCCGTACCAACGCCGGTGCCGCAAGCAGGAGATCAGGGCGCTGTCGTTGATCCCAAGACATTGTACACCGACAAGGACGCAACCCTGGGAGACCCCGCCGCGCTAGTGACATTCATTGAATTTTCTGACTTTCAATGTCCATTTTGCGGGAAATTTTTCCGCGAAACGGAGGGTCAGCTTATTGATGCCTATGTAAAAACAGGCAAGGTGCGGTTTGTCTATAAACACTTCGCCTTTTTGGGACAGGAATCGCAGTGGGCGGGAGAGGCGGCGGAGTGTGCCGGAGAGCAAGGGAAATTCTGGGAGTACCACGACTTTCTTTTCAACCACATGTGGGATACGTATTACGGGCAAGGAAAACAAGGAGAGAATATTGGCGCCTTGTCAAAGGAGAATCTGAAAAAATTCGGGAAACAGCTTGGGCTTGACTCGGGACGATTTGACGCGTGCATTGACGCCGGCGCGTATGCTGATAAAGTTTCCAAGGACACGGCTTTGGGGCGCGCGAATAGCGTGTCGGGAACGCCGAGTTCGTTCGTGAACGGGAAAATGCTCGTAGGCGCCCAGCCCTATTCACAATTTTCAACGCTTATTGAAGAGGCGCTTAAGACAAAGTAGCTACGATGAGTACCGGGGATCCGAACCAGCGCGAGATCACTGTCTATACGGCGCCATATTGCGTGTTATGTGAGATGGTGAAGGAGTATCTCCAGAGGCATGGAGTAGAGTTCGCCGAAGTGAATGTTTCCCAGGATTCTATTTCGCGCCAACGCATGGTCGCGGGCTCCGGGCAGGAGGGCGTGCCCGTTGTGGAGATCAACGGAGTCATGATCGTGGGTTTTGATAAGGAAAAACTTGCCGATATTCTGGGGTTTCGCACCGATGATTAAGAAGCATAAGACCATAGTTGTATGTGCCGGTCTTGCCGTTGTTCTTGGCGCGGGAGTTTTTTTGTACCTTGGCGCATCAGGAATATCAATCGCCGGTACGATGTATCGCGAAGAGCCGCGCGCGATGTTCTCCGATATTGACGGCAACCTTGTGAACCTCAATGATGTGCATGGCAAGCCCACCATTATATACTCATGGGCAAGCGCATCCGAGGGCTCGCGCCAGCAACTTACCGATATGGCAAATATTAAGACAAAGTATGGAGATCTGGTGAACAGTATCGCAATAAACAGGGGCGAGGAGGTCGGGGCGGTCCGCGCGTTTGTGGAGTCGGCAGGGGCCGCCGGGCGCCTTACTATTCTTCTTGATCCGCAGAATTCGTTTTATATCGTGACCCAGGGAGCCAATGCTCACGAGACCTATTTTGTGAACCATCGGGGAGGCATTACGGGGCGTGTCAATCGGGCGGTGACCTTTTCGGAGATGGAGGAGGGTCTTCGCAACACGGATCCCGGGGTGTTTAAATAAGAGAATATACGATAGTATTATTATTATGAACCAGGAAAGAATACAGCAGGTCCAGCAGGCGCGGAAACATAGATTCTTTAAGCGTGTCTTCGTGTGGGTTGTTGTTGCGGCTGTGGTCATCGGAGGGGCCTACGTGTTTCTGCGGTATCTTTCGCATCGTAACGAAACACTGCCCGGCGTGGTGTATGCCGATCAGGGGCAGGACCATGTAACGCTGGAAGAGCCGCGCGGGCCGTACAACTCTAACCCGCCGACATCGGGCCCTCATCTTGCAGGCCCCGCTCCGTGGGGCGTGTATCGCGATTCGCTCCCCGATCGGCAATTGATACATAACCTTGAGCACGGTGGCGTGTGGATTTCCTATAAGCCCGGTATTTCAGAGGAGCTTATAAAAAAATTGGAGGGGTTCTCAAAAAAATACGGGTCAAAAGTCATTGTAGCCCCGCGCGAGCAGAATGATTCTGACATAGCGCTTGCGGTATGGACACGCCTTGAGAAATTCAGTGTTGCCGAGTATTCCGACGCGCGCGTTGATACCTTCATACGCCGGCTTCGCAACAAGACCGGCCCGGAGCCGCTTGCGATGTAAACACACGGAGAACTATATGGAACATTTCGCGCGTAGCGAGAAATTAGTGACCCAGGAGTTATGGCAGGCAAGAGGATGGGTGAATCAAGAGATGTTTGATGAAGGGCGCCGTCTTATGGTATATGCCCGGAGCGGATTCCCCCTGTCTGAAGAAGTGCAAAAACGAAAAAAAGCCCTTGAAGTTGCAGGACCGACGGCAGGAGGATATCGTTTTCATGAGACAGATCCGGTGGTTGGTCCCCGGCGGATTGATCTTTCCTTTGGGAAAAAACTGATCGTTTCAAACCTGTATCCTGGTGTGCCGAATTTTCTGCCGGGGAAGCAAGCAACCATTGAGGGGGGGGGCAAACCTTATTACCGACTCACGAGCGCTTTCGGTTAAAGAGGGCGCTGTGGATATAGTATACTGCTCATGTCTTGGGGAGATTCATCCGGCTGGCGTGCGCGATCTGGAGGAATCCGAATATGCCACAGAGGTTCCTAGGCAGGAAAAAGAGCGGGCGCGGACCTTGGGCGGAGAAAATATATTAGAACGCAATCTGAAGCTTCGGGAAGATGCCTTGAGAGAAGTATGGCGCATTCTTCCTCTCGGGGGGATGCTGGTGTGGCAGGGAGGCAAGGTTCACGATGTAGGAGTTGCGTGTGAGCTCGGGTTTACCATTTTGCAGCGTGAAGAAGTATTTTATAACGATGGTCTTAGTAGCACGCACAACCTCGTTTTTATAAAAGAGCAGGCACGTAATAAATAACATTATAATAGTATGTACGACGTTATCATTATTGGTGGGGGGCCGGCGGGGTGCGCGGCCGCGGTCTATACGGCGCGAAAACGCTTGAAGACCTTGCTTATCGCAGAGTCGTTTGGTGGACAATCCATCGTATCCGACGATATTCAGAATTGGATCGGTGAGGCGCACATTTCCGGGTTTGATCTTGCGAAAAAATTTGAGGCGCACGTTCGGGCATTTTCTGATATGGTTGAGATACGGATGGAGCGCGCGGTTGCCGTTCGCGGTATTTCGTGCACCGAAGACCGCGGATGCGATTATGAAGTTGAGACCGACAAGGGCGTGAAGTACCAGGGAAAGGCGGTCATTTTGGGGGCAGGGGCACGCAGACGAAAGCTCGGCATTCCCGGGGAGGAGCAATTCAACGGCAAGGGAGTCGCATACTGCTCTACCTGTGACGCGCCGCTATTTTCGGGAAAAGAGGTTGCCGTTATTGGTGGCGGAAATGCGGGACTTGAGGCGGTCATTGATCTTTTCCCGTACGCAAGCAAGGTATACCTTCTTGAGTTCGGCGAGGCGTTGAAGGGTGACCAGGTAACGCAGGAAGAGATACGGAAAAACCCGAAAGCCGAGATCATCATGAACGCCCAGACCAAAGAGGTGGTAGGGGATGCATTTGTGACGGGCCTTACGTACACGGATAGAAAAACAAATGAAGAAAAACTTCTTCCGGTGCAGGGGGTATTCGTTGAGATCGGGTCTGTTCCCAACTCGGAGATGGTAAAGGGATTGGTGGACCTTGACACATATGGCCAGGTCGTTATTGATTCAAAACACGCCTCAACGTCGCAGCCGGGCATTTTTGCCGCAGGAGACATCACTGACGATCCATATAAACAAAACAACATCTCGGCGGGAGACGCGGTAAAAGCGGCACTTGGCGCGTATAATTATTTGTTGAAACGGGAGAAACAAAGTCCTGCGGCGGAAAAATAATATCCACACAAATGAGTGGATATTATTAGCGTTTTTCGACTCCAAATTTTGAAAAACCGCGGGACGTTAGTGCGAAACACAGTTCGTCTATTCCCATCTTCAAGTTGGTGCACCTCACGGCTTTTTCAATGCATCCTTCGTTTTCGGCATTCGTAATACCTTCCAGCACCTCTTTGGTGTCAAATCCAGTGACCCCCTCTTGTTCTAATATGCGCATGATAGCTTGCCATTCAAATCGCGCGTCGCAATTGTTATTTTTTCCCATGAGGCGAGGGAGTTCTTCAGAAAGGTTGACGGGGGCTTTTGGACCAGGTTTTAGGGCCATATGTTTGTTCCCCTGAGAGCTACTAGCTTCTTATCATTGATATTATATTATGTCAAGCTTTCTCCAAAATACGAATACCCTCATTGATCATGCGGCGGCGCTAGTAGGAGTTGATGCAGCGATGCTTGCCGCACTGAAAAAACCTGCTCGCGTCATTGAGGTTGGGCTTTCGGTCGCCATGGATGACGGGACCAAGAAAACATTTCCCGCCTGGCGCGTCCAGCACTCGGATGCCGTCGGCCCTTTTAAGGGCGGTATCCGCTTTCATCCGGATGCGAACCTTGATGAGGTGTCGGCGCTTGCCTCTCTCATGACGTGGAAGTGTTCCCTTATGGGCATTCCGTTTGGAGGCGCGAAGGGTGCAGTCCGTGTAAACCCGCGCGAACTTTCGCGGGGCGAGGTTGAGCGTGTGTCGCGGGCATATGTGCGTGCCATTGCGGATGCTATCGGTCCCGAAAAAGATATTCCGGCCCCCGACGTGAATACAGACAGTCAGATCATGGCCTGGATGGTGGACGAGTATTCGCATGCGCGGGGGTATTTCGTGCCGGGCGCTTTTACGGGAAAGCCGATTGAACTGGAGGGTTCCCAGGGGCGTGAGGTCGCTACCGCTTTCGGCGGATTCGTAACGCTTCGCGAATATTTAAAACAGGCAAGTGATCTTTCTCTTGCCTCGGGCGACGTGACTGTTGCCATTCAGGGGGTCGGCAATGTGGGTGGACATCTCGCCGAAATGCTTCACCAAGGCGGTTTCAAGGTTGTAGCGCTTTCCGATTCAAAGGGCGGATTGTATAATCCTGATGGCCTAAACGTCGCCACGCTCTTGGAGGAGAAAAAAATGAAAAGCAATGCCCCTCTTTCAGATATGGGAGAGGCCGCTGACAAAAAGATCACGAATAAGGAGCTACTGGAACTTGATGTAGAGGTTCTGGTTCCGGCAGCGCTTGAGGCGCAGATCACCGAGAAGAATGCCGATGCCGTACGGGCTATTGTGGTGGTTGAAATGGCCAACGGGCCGATAACGGCCGCCGGAGAGGAGGCACTGATACAAAAGGGGATTGAGGTGATCCCCGATATTCTTGCAAACGGTGGCGGAGTCGTCGGCTCCTATTTTGAATGGGTGCAAAATCTTCAGCGCTTTTACTGGGAGGAGGCGGAGGTGTTGGAAAAAATTGATAAGGTCGTAACGGCGGCATTTCACGGTGTCATGCGCATGAAAAAAGAGCATGATATGACGTGGCGCGAGGCGGCGTACGCTAAGGCGATTGCGCGCGTTGTGCGGGCCATGGAACTTCGGGGGAGGCGTGAGGAGGGAGCGCCATTATAAAAGGCCTCGCGGGGAGGCCTGTGTCATCATCTGTTGCTTATCAAGGAGAAGAACGCACCGATAAGTCCCACCGGAATACCAAGCGCTATGCCGTCTACGACCGTACCCAGCACCCAGTGAACGTTCAATGGAATGATGGGGTGCGTGGGGGGACCGAAGATTGCCCCAAGGACGATACCAAAAACAGTGAAGAAAAAGAGAAATCCCGCAAATCCAGCAAGCCAAGCATCAAAAAATTTCCTCATGGTATCGGTTCCTCCGTGACGAATGTGCTATACTGTATGTATACAAGAGAGGGGTTGGAGTCAACCCTCCCTATCAACATAATTTTTTATCATGACAAAAGTAGCGATCAACGGGTTTGGGCGCACACCCCTTTGCCTATTTTTTAATGGTCGGGTGCGAGTTGTGTATAGCCAGCTGTAATTCTTTTTCATTTCTTTATTATGATCAATGTAGCAATCAATGGTTTCGGGCGTATCGGCAGGTCATTTTTTCGGCTTGCTTTCGGTTCGCCGGACATTCAGATAGTTGCGGTCAACGATCTTACGGATCCGGCAACGCTTGCTTATCTTCTTACCTATGATAGCGCGTACGGGCGGTATGCAAAAAAAGTTGAGGCATTCGCCGAGCATTTTGCGGTTGACGGCGCGGAGGTAAAAATATTCGCGGAACGGGAGCCGCAAAAACTTCCGTGGAAGGATCTCGGAGTTGATGTGGTGGTGGAGTCAACCGGTTTTTATACTGACGCCGCAAAAGCGCGAGTGCATCTTGATGCCGGAGCGAAACACGTTGTCATTACGGCACCTGCCTCGGGCGAGCTTGATACGGCGCTTGTCGGAGTGAACGATGAAAAATTCATAGGCGGATGCGGCCCCATTACCTCTAACGCTTCATGTACGACGAATGCGTCAGCACCCGTCATGGCGATTTTACGGGAACATTTCGGTATTCAAAAAGCGTTTTTGCAGACGGTGCATGGCTATACCGCGACTCAAAAACTTGTTGACGGGCCGGATCCGAAAGATATGCGCCGGGGGCGCGCGGCCGCCGTGAACATCGTACCCTCTTCTACGGGAGCGGCAGAATCGGTCATCAAAGTCATTCCAGAACTAGAGGGAATCTTTGACGGTATTGCGATACGCGTCCCCGTCATTACCGGGTCCTTGGTGATGATAACCGCGCTTCTTTCCCAAAAAACAACCGCCGCGGAAATAAATGATGTGTTTCGTCGCGCGGCGCTAGAGCCGCGCTGGTCAAAGTCGGTGAAGGTCACGGAAGACCAAGTGGTCTCAACCGATATTATTGGCGAGCCGTACGGGGCGGTAGTTGACCTTGGCTTTACAAAGGTGGTGGATGGAGATCTTGCGACCGTGTATTCCTGGTACGACAACGAGTTCGGGTATACGACCACACTTGTGGAGCATGTGAGAAGGGTTGCGAAAGCGCTGTAAAAATGTAAAAAGCCCATTCAGGGCTTTTTCAATTGGCGTAGAGTTGCCAGTAATTCCATCCGGTGGCGATGATATACATCGCATTTAGTGACCACAGAGGCCATGGGTGTGCCAGCAATCGGCATAGCGCATAGGATGAGACAAGCATGATCGGTTTTTGAACGATCACTGTTGGCCAGAAACCGAGGATGCCAAAGAGCGTCTTTGCGATCGGGTTGTTCTCAACCACTGGGCCATACTGTGAGACGGCAACCCAGGTGCTGTGAACATCAAGCACTTGCAGGAGCGCGAGTAGTATATAGAGTGCGGCAGGTGGCACGATGCCGTTAAGCGTTTCTTTCCGGATCATCAGAACCCCGGCCATAGTGATTACTATGAGAAGTCCAAGCAGGATTCCGAACATGGCTAGTGTGGTTTTTCGTGAACAGGATTTGGCGAAACCAGACACGCATATTGTCCCGCCTCAACATAGATGCACTCTTCTCCGATGAGGCGCGCGATCTCGGCAAGTTTCGCCAGAAGTTTCGGAATGCGCTCCGGTCCGGCAAATGACACGCGGTATTGGACACACTCGTCATATACTGGTTCGTCGGACCCGTTTTTCCACAGGCCGAATTGTGGCACCAGGGTCGTGGTGTACGCCCCATACTCGGCGAAAAGAAAGCGATGCAGAAGTTCTTTTGCGGTGATGCCGTCACATCGCTGAAGGAGCTTATAGGACGGGATGAAAAAAATCGCTGGGCGCCCAAGGTCGGTGAGCACATAGGACGCATCCGGCATTTCAAACTGCTGCCATTTGTTTTCGCGCACGTTCAGTCAAGGAGCAATTGATAATGCATGATAACATGGTTTTTTTATTATGTCAAATATTTTCGCGGGCAAGAAAAAATCCGCCTGGGGGCGGATACGACAGGATCGGCGGGCTTCTTTTTCCCCTCCCTCTCTTTTTCTTGTTTTTTGACCTCTTGATCTAATGCGATGTGCTCATCGGCAGTCATCCCTGATATGAGGCCATCCAATTGCCGGTTGCGCTTCAGGAGCTGAAGTGCCAATTCCTCTCTCTTTTCGGGGGTGAGCATTTCCTTTTCCTTATCAAAAAGATCATGAAATTCCATGTAGTCAAGGAATGCTTTCGCGATTACCCGTATCTCATCCTCGGTGTAATTCCGTTTGTCTTGGGCCGGGAGGCCGGAAAAGATGACGATCCCGGCAATGATAGCAATTCCAATGAGGGCCAGAAGTATAAGCATTCTCGGCATGTTTTCAGACGAAAAGAAGGGGCTGTAAAGTATATATCATTATTTTATGATACTGTCAATATCTCGTAATGGTTCAATAGCCTGGAACTACCCCTGCTACTATGGGGTATATGGCATATAAAAAATGGCCAAGAGACGTGCTCTCGGCCATGCTAGCATCACCTATCACTAATTTGCTGAAGTGATATCACGAATAGCCATCAGCGTTCTGGTAAGAACCTCCTGCTGGCTATGTGCGGCATCATTAAAAAAACGGCTCACTGTGGCGAGCCGTCCCTCTCTTCAAATCTGATACTGGCAAATTCTTCCAGAAGCGCCTTTTCCTTTTGGTTCAGCTTGTTTGCAAGTTTCCGCCGCTCTTCCGGAGTGAACGTCTTATATTCCTCGGCTAAACTAGCGAACATCTTCAACATTTGTGCGGCAAAATCACGGATCTCCTCCTCCAATTTTGCGATATCGCTATCAGAGGTGGTGCGATCCGGTCCCGACATGAGGAACTCTACATCGCTTTTGGTGAAAAGCGGCGTATTTTGCTGCTCGCCATTCTTCATGGAGCGCGCCGCCTTCAAAACCGCGCGTTCCTGCACTTCCGCAAACTTTTGCATCCAGGCCTGCATTTCCGCAAGATCTTTTGCAAGTTCCTGAAGTGCTTCTTGTTCGCTCTGAATGCTCTGGGGCGCGCTTGTCTGGGCGGATCCTGCTGAAGTGAACGCCAGCAAAAGCGTTACTGCAAGAGCTGCAGAGAATGCCCTCATTTCAAACTCTCCTTTTCAAAAAACGATCATGGGTTACAGGCAAAAGGTGGCATGACCACACATATTCTGTCAAGGGGTTTCCTTTTTTCGTTCTTTACTATAAAATCAAGCAACGGCAGTAGTTTTGTAAAGTGCTTACTGTATATGTTGCAGTCAAAACTTTTTGGGAAAACGCTCCGCGAGGGGCCAAAGGATGAAGTGTCCAGGAACGCCGATCTTCTGACGCGAGCCGGTTTTGTCGCAAAAGAAATGGCGGGGGTGTATTCATTTCTGCCGCTGGGGCTTCGCGTACTTTGGAATATCGCCGCTATTATCCGCAAGACATTGAACGAAGAACTGAATGCACAGGAGGTGCTTATGCCAGCGCTCCACCCGATAGAGAACTATCAAAAAACGGGTCGGGACACCATAGATATTCTTTTCCACACCGAGCTTGTTTCCGGCGGGCATCTGGTGCTCGGGCAAAGTCACGAAGAGATCGTGGTGCCACTCGCACAGCGCTTTATCTCTTCCTACCGCGACCTGCCGCTGGGGCTGTATCAGATACAGACAAAATTCCGCAACGAACTTCGCGCGAAGTCAGGACTTCTCCGCGGCCGCGAATTTCTCATGAAGGACCTGTATTCGTTTCATGCCACAGAGGAGGACTTTGATGCTTACTACGAGAAGGCAAAGACCGTGTATGCCAACATTTTTCAGCGCCTCGGACTTGGCGACATCACCTTTCTTACATTCGCATCGGGTGGAACATTTTCAAAATATTCCCATGAATTTCAGGCGCTCACCGACGCAGGAGAAGATATTGTGTATCTGTGCGAATCGTGCCACGTTGCCGTAAATGATGAGATCATCCAGGAGCAGGCCGCATGCCCCAAGTGCAACGCGCCTCGTGAAAAGTTGGTGGAGAAAAAGGCGATAGAGGTCGGAAACATTTTTCCGCTTAAGGGAAAATTCTCTGACGCATTCGGTCTTTCCTATACCGATGAAAAAGGCGCGGCGCGGTCAATTACGATGGGGTGCTACGGGATCGGTTTGAGCCGCGTGATGGGGGCGATCGTTGAGGTTCACCACGATGAAAAGGGCATGATGTGGCCGGAAGCCGTTGCACCGTTTGCAGTGCACCTTCTTGAGTTGTCCGGTAACACTGCGAATCTGGAGGTAAAGAAGGCATCGGAAAAATTGTACAAAGAATTTCTTGAAAAAGGCATTGCAGTATTATATGATGACCGCGGCGATAAAACGCCCGGTCAGAAATTTGCCGACGCCGATCTTATCGGAATCCCATGGCGCGTTGTTATCTCTGAAAAGACCATTGCGGGAAAGAAGGTTGAGGTGAAAAAGCGAAGTGAGAAAGATGTGGTATTCATGACGGAAGAGCAGTTGTTGGAAAAAATTTCAGGTCTCACGCGCTAGCTTCTGGATACATGCAAGTGTGCATGGTCTACGTCTATGCTTTTTGCTTTTATGAATGTGCGCATTGGGATTTGTTTAGAAATGAGAAATTTTCTCAAACCAACAAGAATGTGTGCGGGGCAGGCATCGGCATCTTACCACTATGATAAATAAGGCATTGGGCATATTTTCAAAAGATATCGGTATTGATCTTGGCACGGCCAATACGCTTGTCTATGTCCGCGGCAAGGGGATCATCATCAATGAGCCATCGGTTGTTGCCGTAAATCAAAAGACCGGTCATATTGTCGCGATTGGGAATGAGGCAAAAAAAATGGTCGGGCGGACTCCCGCCTATATCACGGCAACACGTCCTCTTGTTGAGGGCGTTATTTCTGATTTTGAGGTGACCGAGGAGATGCTCCGGTATTTTATTCAAAAAGTACACAAAGAAACATTCTCTCTTTTTCCCCGGCCGCGCGTTGTTATTGGTGTGCCATCTGAGGTGACCGAGGTGGAGCGTAGAGCCGTGGAGGATGCGGCGCGAAATGCCGGTGCGCGTGAGGTGTATTTGGTTGAGGAACCGATGGCGGCCGCGATAGGCGTCCGGCTTCCGGTTCAGGATGCAGTCGGCTCCATGATCGTTGATATCGGCGGTGGAACATCTGATATCGCTGTCATATCGCTTGGTGGTATTGTTGTGTCGCGAAATCTTCGCATTGCCGGTGATAAATTGAACGAAGACATCATACGTTTCGCGCGGGACGAGCACAAGCTTTTGTTGGGCGAGCGCACCGCGGAAGATATTAAGATTGCGATCGGGTCGGCATACGAACTGCCGGAGCCGATGGAGGCGACCATGCGCGGCCGCGACCTTATTACGGGACTTCCGAAAGAAGTGGTGGTTGATGACTCCGAGATTCGCCGCGCGTTGCAACATTCCATCAGAACGCTTGTAAGTTCCATCAAGTCAACGGTTGAGGCAACGCCTCCGGAATTGGTTGCCGACATTATGCATCGGGGGATCGTGCTGACGGGGGGCGGTGCACTCCTACGGGGACTTGCTGTGCTCATTGCCGAGGAGACGCGGATCCTCACGAAGGTCGCCGAAGACCCGTTGACGGCGGTCGTTCGGGGTACCGGCATTATCCTGGAAGATATAGACAAGCTTCGCGAAGTGCTCGTCGGCGATGATTTTCAGAAAGCGCCGCGGGTCGCATAAGCGATTCATAGCATCTGTCATGCGTTCGGCTCACTCTTCGCGGAATACATACATCGCAGTCATGATCGCAGGGGCGCTTTTTCTCCTCCTTTTTTTTAATGTCTGGGGTCTTGCCGGACTTGTTGGGGGTGGCATACTGCGGGCGGCAACGTCCGTTGCCGGACCGTTTGGCGCGCTGTCGGAGCGTATTACGGGGCTTGTAGTATCGGTGGTGAATATCGGGGGCGCGGCAGAAAATGCCAGGACGCTTCGCGACCTTCTGTCCGAACACGAACGCGATGATGCTAGGATCGGGGTCCTTGAGGAAGAGAACGCTTTTTTGCGGATGTCGCTTCGCATGCAGGAGGCGCTTCCCGGCACAACGCTTGCGGCGCGCCAGGTCGGGTTTTTTCGTGACGGGCGCGACGAGTTCATAGTGCTTGATCGCGGTTCTCGCGACGGGGTTGCGGTTGGGCAATATGTTCTCATGGCCTCAAGTACCCTTGTCGGGAAGATCGTTGATGTTGGGGCGAGGCAGTCAAAAGCGGTCCTGATCTCCAGCCCCTCGCAGGTGTTTCAGGCATCCATTGTTGGCAAGGAGGCGGAAGTTATCAGCCGCGGGAATAATATCGGCGAGCTCGTCGTTGACTTTGTGCCGGTCTCTTCTGCCGCCGCCGTGGGCGATGTCATTGCGACGAACGCAAAAGAGGAACGGCTCGGCGCGGGGATCGGCATCGGGACCGTGGTGGAGGTTCGGGATATTGAGAGTAATGTTTTTCGGTATGTTCGCGCACGGTCGTTTTTTAATCCGAAACATCCCATGCCGCTGTTCATACTTCTTTTCTTGTAGCATATGGGCAGGACCATTACCGCAGTACTACTGTTCGCCGTTCTGCTCTTTTTGGAGCTTACGGTGATCCCTCATTTTACGCTCTACGCGCCACCGCTCGCGATGGTATTTTTTATTATACGCATGTATCGGATGGATGCCATTGCTGGCGCCTATTATGCTCTTGTCTCTGGGGCGCTATACGCGATACTTCACGGCGTGTCTTTTTCTTCGCTTCCGATATTTGCGGCTCTTGCCGCGGCGGCATGGCTTTTTCGGCAGGTTCTTACGCATCGCGGACCCCTGCATTTTTTTGTGTTCTTGGGATTAGAGCTCGTGGTTTGGCAGGCGGCGGATATCGTGCGCATTGCCGCCGCCGAGGGCCTTGATCAGCTTTTTTCCATCGCCACCTCATCCGTGCGGTTTGTTGATGTCGCGTTTTCGCTTACCATTTTTTTCTTTGTGGCGGCACACATGTTCGCGCGGGAGTTTTTCGGCGTTCAAAGGACATCGCTTGGAGAATAACATGCGCGGGTGATACACGACACAACGATTATGATGTTCAAACGGAAAAAAGTGTTGCATTCTTCCATTGATCCGGATGAAATATTTGCGGATGCGGCAAATATCTCGGATTTTGCGCGGGAGCGTGGAGAAGGAAGTATGGAGCTTTCAATCGGTGCCAGGCCCTTCTCTCTTTTTGTGGGGGTTGTTATTGTTGTGTTGATCGTTATTGCGGCGCGCCTTGCGGTACTTCAGATATCCGAGGGCGCTACGTATGCGGCGCGCGCGCGGGAGAACCAGTATTACAGTATTTTGTCGGCGGCTCCACGCGGTATCATGTACGACGTGCACGGCATCCCCTTGGTCTCAAACGACCCGGCGTTTTCGCTTGTGATCCAGAAAAAAGCGCTTGCGGATACTGCCGCCAAGGAA
>Ga0154966_109_pt1 | contig 43124 bp, 47 predicted proteins | sample RifCSPhighO2_01_FD_105934 | JGI IMG/M metagenome (GOLD analysis project Ga0154966, IMG submission 105934) | Candidatus Sungbacteria bacterium RIFCSPHIGHO2_01_FULL_51_22
ATCCCAACCTTACTCCCGGCACCAAGTATTGCTACAAAGTTGCCGCCTACGATGCCGCAAACAACCGCTCTTTCCAAAGCACTGAAGTGTGCGCGACCACCAAATAGTTTTGAAAAACACATGGATCGGTGAATGAGAACCTGCAGCCATCGGGGTTTACTAGGTCACCTGGGGCGAGCATGAAGTTTTTGCTAGCTTGTAAAAGCAACATAACAGTATGTATAGCAAGACAACAGTAACATCCGGGCTTTTTATTCTTTCGGCTATTGGCATTGCAGGACTTTTAGTACCGCATCTTGCCCTTGCCCAGTACGACTATTATGACCCGTATAGCAACAGCAACATTGATTACTTTCCAACGAACCCGGTTAATACGCGCCCGAGCCGAACCGAGAGCAGTGGAACAAGCGGCGGCACATCCAGCGGCACTGTCTCCGGAGGGATAGCAGGTACCGCAACGCTTTGTGCCAATACACCGAAAGCAAATCCCCAAAATACTCGTAGTGTGGAGATTCGGGACACAAGCGGAAAGGTCTTCTACCTTAGTCCGCCGAAGGAACAACTTATTGGGCTACTGTCATACCCGGAGAGTTCACAACAAATTTATAAAATTACATACAACGCCTCCGGAAAAAATAAAGAAGAGGTCGGACTGATCACCGTCAATAATAAGTGTTATCCGAAATATGGGTATGTTCAAAATTCTACTGCCGTAACAGCACCGAAAACTTCGTCATCTACACCACCTCCGAGCGGCACGCAACACACGGATCTTACCACCGTTCCCGAAAACGCAACCGCGGTGAGGATTAATCCGGAAACCGGCGCGGTGTATAACGCAAAGACCGGTGAATTCATACCGGATGCCCGATATGATGCCGTCGCACGCAAAATTTATTACAAAGATAGCGCCTCCACGTTCGGTAAAGTTTTCACTGATACCACCGGCTATGTAAATATTGACACAAGGCGCTCCGCTACTTCTGCCGACAGCGCGCAGGATCCGGACACCTCCGATATATCGGGAGGCGACCCCGATCGTACCTTTTTAAACATAGATGTCAGCGGTGATGATCTTGAAAAGTTTCGTGCCGAAGTTTCAGCTGCCGAGCGAACACAAGACCTGACTGTTGGTGGCTGGGACCCCGACATCATAGAGGAGATAGTCGGCCGTCCTCACGACATAAAAACTCCCGAAGAACTCAAGGTCTATGTTGAGGCGACAGCACTGAACGACGGGGCACTCAAAGGTATTGAGATTAAGAAGGATAGTATTGAGGTGGAGTCCCGCGAATCGGGAAAACTTTTCTGGTTCATTCCGGTTGAAATATCTTCAACTGTTATCATAAAGTATAACGTGCGCGATAGTTCAGAAGATTGGGTGAGCATGCGGTTCCCCTGGTGGCACATTTTCGTCAAAAAGGCCTATGGTCCTGGTGCGCTCAAAACGGAGCTTATCGGAGGGCTTACTGTGGGCGAGGCAACAAAGGCGAGTGATCCGATGCCGCAAAACGAGATGAGCCGCATTTCGCAGACGCTTCAGATCGTCTCAACTATTTTGAAAACAAAGCACGACACGGTGAAAAATTCTATATCAAACGTGAGATAGCGGGTACTGCTAGCAAAACAGTGTCTCTTGGTTTGAGGCCATGCCGGGTATGCAACGGCACGTGTACACCCACACTGCGGATCTACTGTTTTTTAGCAATTCAGCGAAAATCACCGAGGATTACTCCCGCATAGTTCAGTCCTAAAAAAGTAAAAAGTTATGAAGAACAATGTATCAAAGTACCTAAAACCCAGTAGTATTATTCTTGCTGTTTTGATCGTGACTGCCGGATTTGTGTATGTCAAAAATCAATCAAAGACAGAAGACGCCGAAAATAAATTAATAGCTAAAGATGCCGAGAACTCATTGCGGCGCATTGAGTCACGTAGCGCGACCCTTCAAGTGGATGGTCATGGGTTTGCGGTGGGAGATATCGTTCAGATCACAACGGGTCGGCCGGCCGTTGGCGATATTATTGTGTATGATCCGTTTGAGAATAATAGCATGTGTTTTGCCATGGGCCCTAGTATGTCTCTTGGTAAAATACTCGGCGTGCCGGGAGAAGTTTTTTCTTTTCAAAACGGCGAGCTACACATACGAATGGACACGGTCGTATTGGACAGAGATTACTCTCAGCAAAAAGCCGTTTTCCAAAGCAAAAAATACGAAAATCTTGTCGGTAGCCACATCACTCTTCAAGCCAGAGAATATTTACTGGATCAATGGGTGGGTCAGGAGTGCTTTCCGGGAGAATTTAATGAGTCAGGAAGCGTCCCCTATAACAGGTTTACGGTTACTGAAGGGGCCATTATCGGAGTAATTGAGAAAAAGATTGGACATGATGATCAGGCGGAACAGGAATTCCGAGATAGGGTCTATTAGCAAAGTTATAGCATCTGATCTGTATGAGTTTTTTACCGTATTCTGTCATCGGGGTACTGGTGCCGGCTTTAGTAAAGAAAACACCGGAAGTTCTCAAAAAAATATTCAAACTCCAACCGATTGATGACGCGACCAAGGCACGAGTAACCGCGAAAGCATATCCGTGGTATTACGCCATTGGCTACGCGTGTTGGCTTTTATGTCTTTTTTTAAGCGGATTTGCTGTGTTTGGCTATGTCGCTTTTTATCTTCCCGTCATCTTCGTCGAGTTTGACCCCGGGGTATATTGGAAATTTATATTCCTCGGTCTTATCAACATGGTCGGTGCGTGGCTTATTATTGGAGCACTGCTTGATCAACTCTTTTGGTGGCTGTCTTCTGATAGTTTTAAGGATTATGTGCGATACAGAAATATGAAAGAGGGCATGGATGTTGATGTGCCGTTGCAGATATGTACACTATGGAAAATCGGGATCGGGTACTATGTCTTGTTTTCTCCTGCTATCTATTTTTTATTATAATGCGAAAACGGCGGAAGCGCGTGAAGCGTTTAGGTGTATGAAATAAGCAACAGAGGCGGGGATCACATGCCATAACGTTCGGTTGGTGTCGCGTGGGTGAAAGCACAGAAGCTATGGGGCGAGAGCGCGCCTCACTGTTCAGTAGAAATGCATTTTGAGATGGGTTCCAGTGTGGAAATAGTTGTTGTTTTGCCGGAAATTTGTTACTATTAAATAGCGGGATTAGAGTATGAAAAACTTTTTCAATAAACTCAAGGCCGTTTTTCGCGTCTTCAATGCGCTGAAGGGTCTTTGGAATACGATTAAATCCGGCATCAGTTTGTTGCAGATGCCGCTTGCGGGGTGGGCGCTTGTTTTGGTTGCGGCCTTTGTTATTTACTCCGTGGTGACCGACTACCAGGCGCTCAAAAAAGCTATGGACCAGATGCAGTCCGCCTTTTCTAAACCCGGAGCGCACGTTATAGCGCCTCCCGGTATCAAAACCTCGGTTACAAAGGACGATCCCGAATGGATGTCGAAATATTGCCGCGAGCAGTCAGCCGCTCTTCCACCGGCGCCCTTTACATACATAAAAAAGGAAACATATGAAAAAGCCAAAGGGGTTCCGATTCCCTCTCTTTATGTGGGGAGCCGAATGCCAAAGAATGAAAAAGGATATAGGGTAGATTCTCTGACGTGCGGCATGGTGTATACGTATAACGACAAAGAGGCGTTTGCTTCTGTTGGTGTTGCCTATAAATTTGACATCAATACTTTCAACGAGTTTGAACAGCGTGCAGATAACATTCATACGAGCATTATGGATGCTACCTGGAAAAAAATTTCTCCTTTGAATAAGGAAGAGGCCGGCAGACCATTTTACAGCCATGAGGGCTATCCCTTGCTTTTTATGCGCGAGAATCCCGAACTTGGCACAGTAGAATACGCCGACATGAATTTTGCTGTTGATTACTATGTTCTATTTACCGTTTTTGAAAAACCGAAGTAAACCCAGCCCTTTGACTGCAGGGCATTAAACCCTGCGGCGAAGAAACACCAGGGGCGACCCTGCGCCAGGAGCGCGGGGCATTCCCAAGGGGCTGGGTAAATAGTTTGATATTTATGAAAAAGTTTTTAGTTGGCGCAGTCGTCCTATGTATCGCCGTCGTTATAAATGGCGTGATTTTGCAGAAAACCGACGCGCAAGATGAAGACGAATACGAGCCGCCTAAAAAAGCTTTTGTCCGACTCATCTGTGCTGTTGCCGCTAAAACGGAGGATGGGGTTAAGCGCGTAGAATTAAAAGTCAGAACCCATGGGGAAGGGTTTGATACTATAGGGAACTTTCCGCCATACGGCGTTTATTTTTTTGGCGGTGACAGTTTGGACATAGCTCAGCCGTGTTTAGATTTGGGAAGCAAGGTGCCAACCTGCATTGATCCCAGAACGGGGGCTACCGCCGACAATGTTGATTTTATTGCCGAATTTCCCAATTCCCAAGCCGGCTACGATGAATATGTTAAGTGGTCTTCCCGAATGGCTGACGGAAAACGGAGCTGTACTCCTGAAGATGTGCCTGGGGTGGATGCTCGTCCCACCCCACCGGAAAGTCAGCCGCAAACAACGACTCCTCGGCCAGCTCAATCTCAAACTCCTCCAGAGACACCGCCTCCGAATGATGGCGGAGCTGGCGGCGCCACGCCGGATGACAACAAGTCGGAGAAAGTTGGAGCACTAGCTGATTCTAAGCCAACTGACATTGTAGATTTGACGAATGACGCCAGCGATCTTTTTATTACGTTATCCGTCGGCGGCTTCGATTCGATTTTTGTTACTTTTTTAGATAAGATTACCACAAATAATCCAGAGGTTTTTCTAAATAAACAGCCCGATGAACAACAAGAGATTCTAGACGATTTTATTAGAAGTGGGCAACCCGCCACAGTGGTTATCGGTACGGTAGACGGCAAACCAATAGAGGTTGACCTTCGCGATATGCCTTTGGCAGATACGGCCAAAAAGCCGCTTGATGCTGTGGCGCGTCAGGATATCAAAGGCATCTTAGAAATTAGTTCTTCTTTGTGGTTTAATTCCGAAGAAACATTAATCAGTGGTGCGGGGCCGTATCCGGTTCCCGGCGGCGAACAAGAAAAATATCTTCTTAGCGAAGAATATAAACAAAAAGGTTATTTTAGCTTGCCAATCGTTGATCCAATCGGTTTAAGTTTTGAAGAATACCATCAAAAAAGGGGGGAGATGCTGTTACTTTACGAGTCACAATTCAACACCTACATTGCGCCTATTGCGACCACCGATAGTGGTCAATCAGTCTCGGTGATTTTGCTGGGTGTGAAAGCCCCGCCGCCTTTCAATAAAAGTCAAGAAAATCAGCAAATTGTTAATTGGGAGAATATTAAGTTCGTAACTAAACCAGGCGCCAGGCAGATGGGCATCATTAATGACACGCCTTTTGTGCTTCACCCGGATAGTCAAGTTAGCATAAAAAGCTTGAATGCGCTGGAGCTTTCCGGAGGCGCTATTGAGATACAAAGACCGAATGATCCTTTGGACTCGTCTTTTATAGTTGAAACGCCGCTAGGAGCGGTTCAGTCCAATAAAACCCGCTTTTGGGTGGCATACAATCCAGCACGAGGTTATGCGCTTGTCGGCGTCTGGGAGGGGGCAGTTTCCGTGACGCATTCTTATACCGGCAAGACGATGACGCTTGAAGCTTTTGAGAACGGCACGCCGAATATTGCTATTTTGCTTTCACCTGAATTCAGAAAGTCAAAAGCAAGCATCTGGCTTGGAATAATTATCGTTATGGTTGCGGGCGCGGCCGGCTACTTTGTGTATCGGAAAAAGGTGTAATAATTAAAATTTAAAAAGAATCAACGGCATGAAGAAACTTTTTATAGGTATATTGCTTTTTCCCCTGATAATTTTTGCCGTCGGACTTGTCTTTGTCTTGGCCGGGAAAAGTTTTAATTTTATCTCATCACCCAAAGAGAGGCCGGCGGCCGAAGAAAATTCTGGTCTGGTGGCGGAAAAGGGAGGGGCGCAAACCGCATCAACCCCTGCGCCAAAGCAAATTTTAAAACCAACAATACGATATGCCGATACCAAATACTATAATGCAACCGGCTCAAACCGCAATGAAATTCGCGCGAGCATGACACAAGCGAAAAAGGGAACATTTCTTGCGGGGCATGACGCAGCCACAACCGCGGAAACCCATATCAATTTTGCAAGAAGACAGCTTTCTGACACGTGTGAAGCCGTAATGACCCAATTTAATCTTATAGTGACTTACACATATCCGAAATGGATCCCGCCGCAAGGCGTATGGCCGGATGTGACCGCTCAGTGGAACTCGTTTATCGCGGCGCTGGAAGTTCACGAAGAGGGACACGCAAAAATTGAAGTTGAGCGAGCCAGCGCAACACTGCAAGAACTGCAACGAATTCCTATGCAGCCGACTTGTGAGGCGTTTGAGAATATATGGCAAGCAAAAGCAGGTTTGCTTGATCAGGAGACCAAAGAGCTCCAAGCGCGTTACGACCGCGACACTCAAAGTGGTAAAACACAAGGAGCAAGTTTCTAGTCCCCGTGTCATATTAATATCTTTTTTGTCTGCGTACGTATCATGATTGCTTGATGATATAAAGGATTATTTCTGAAGTATAGTTTCTATTGCGACCTGTCAATTTTAAGATATAGGTGATCGGCTACGACGGGATACAGGTGACAGGTACCTTTTGCTTTCTTGATTGCATACCTCCTGCCTACTCGCTTCTGGAGTGATAAGGTGTCCGGCACCTTTTCATCCATCCCGACACTAATGCAGTTTTCCATCATCCATTATCTGGCGGCCGGCCTCTTTGCGCTCTACATCGGCTACGATATGTGGCGCGCAAGCGAGATTCCCGCGACGCTGGACAATGCGGTGGGTGTGTCCATCAGCACATATTTTGACCCACGCAACCTCCAGGATTGTGTCCTTGATCAACGTTGATGAGTGGCGGGAAGTACGATATCGTGGTATCAAGTTTGTGCGAAACGGCATCTCCCACGCATAGCTGGAAACAGTAGATCTATTTTATATGAATGGATTTTGGGACACGCTACCCCGCCCCTTTTTTGTATTAGCGCCGCTTGCCAATGTAACGGATGCGGCCTTTCGGCGCATCATTGCAAAATATTCACGATACGGCGGACGTGATATTGACTATATGAAAAAGCCCGCTACTATCGGTGTCTTGGGTGGGCCGGACGTTATGTTTACTGAGTTCATCTCCGCGGACGGTCTTATCAAAGGTGACTGGGATGCTATGTTGCTTGATCTGAAATATACCGAGTGCGAGCGACCAATTGTCGCCCAATTTTTCACCTCTACGCCGTATCACATGGAACAGGCGGCAATTCTGGCAAAAGAACTTGGGTTTGATGGAGTGGACATCAATATGGGCTGTCCCGACCGATCCATTGAACGGCAAAAAGCGGGGGCTATGCTTATGAGGGATCTAGAGCGCGCCAAAGAGTTGATCGTGGCCGCCAAGCGCGGAGCGGGCGGCTTGCCGGTATCGGTGAAGACCCGCATCGGCTATTACAAGAACGAGATAGAAAGATGGTTGCCCGCCTTGCTTGTGGCAAAACCTGCGGCAATTTCAATCCATGCGCGTACCCGGAAGGAAATGTCAAAAGTGGATGCCCACTGGGATGTCATGGGGCGTGCGGTTGAGATACGGAACGAATTAAAAAGCGAGACGCGCATCATAGGTAATGGTGACGTGAGGGGTTTGGATGATGCGCGCGAGAAAGCCCGAACGTGTAACGTTGATGGGGTGATGATCGGGCGCGGAGTATTCGGCAATCCCTGGTTCTTCTCGCCGGAGCAAGGGAAAATGGTCAGTGCCGAGAAAAAAGTAGTGGTTATGCTTGAGCACGCAAGTTTGTTTGTTGAGCTTTTTTCCGGAAAAAAAAATTATGAGACCATGAAAAGGCATTTTAAGTCCTACGTCAACGGTTTTAGGGGGGCAAATATTCTTCGCGCCCAACTGATGACCGCGAAGACCCATGATGAGGTGCGGCAGATCGCCACCGATTTTATGGGAAAAAATTTCTAGGAGCATGATCTCCGCTTATGGCCGGGGATGTTCAATCAGTGTTTCCATGGGATGGCTGATACTCCACAACAGTTCAAAAAGCTGCCGGAACGTTTCAGAGAGCGAGACGCTTTCAACGGTCCAGGCAAGGCCCTCATCCTTGGCGGTGAAGAACGCTATGGTGGTATCCCAGAACATGAGGGACGTCCGAAAGGTCAGTTCTCGCGGCAGGAACTTTGCTTCACGTAGTTCCCGGACGTGAGTATAGCGCGAGTATCTCTTGATCTCATATTTTTCAATACGCAAACTCCGGAGCCGCACATTTCGTTGCATGCGTTGCTTGGTGAAATGGAACCGTTCTCCAAGAACTTCTTGGATGTCCCTGGCTGATACAATTTCATACACTTTCCCGCTCTTTGCGTTCAGGGCTTGATTGAATATATCCGTTACTCGCTCCTTCCAATAGATGCGGATCTTTGCGTCTGCCACGGCACCGCGCATGTTCAGTAAGAATGGGATGATGCTGGCTATGTCCCGCTCCTGATCTTGAGCGATCTTTCTTAATACTGTTGGATCATATGCTTCATACACATGCCGCGACCTTCGCTTAGTGAATCCGACGAACCCGCGGCTCACCAATCGCTGTAGTACCGATTGCACGGTAGTGACCGGCATAGTCGTCGTGCGGGCGAGCGGACTTATAGTTGCTCGCCCCTTGCGCAAAAGCGCTAGATAGACCTCTTGATCTCTACCATTAAGACCAAGACGCCCCAAGACCTCGGCCAGCTCCTTCTTTTGGGCGATGATACGTTTTTCACTCATAAATGATTTATTTACGATTATTTTCGTAAAAAATATAGCTCCTTCCACCTTGATTGTATGCCGTTTTTAGCTTTCGTCAAGGGTTTTTCGTTGATTAGGCATGGACGATCAGGCATGTGGTGTGGAAAAATATCTATGCAATGGTTATGGTGTTCAGTTGTCATGCTCCGGCGGCGGACCGAAACATGCTTTTACCATGTATCGGTCGCGTTCTCCGCGTGAGAATATATGCCCCATAATGCCGCACAACTTATCGCGAGAGGCATGGATGCGTTCGGCAAAAAGATCCGCGGCAAGAAGCAAATGTACAAAAAGTTGCTGGCACAAGCCCATGCGGATACTTCGGAGGACACTATATTCCGTATTACCGACTCGGCGCTCTTCAATGAAGCGATCCAGTATTTTGGCGCATCGCTTGATCCGGCGAAAGCGCGATACGACCTTCAGTCGGTCTATGAGATGGGGATCCATAAAAAAACAGGAGCGCTTCTTATATGCAATAAAGGTGCAACGCTTTTTTGCCTTTCGCCTCGCACGCAGACACCGTATCTTTTGCGGCACATCGGGTTTTCGGTCTACGTCCCGGGTCTCGGCATAGAATTCGTCAATGTCGGACTTGTCGGCAATGTGTATGAGGGGCCAGTCGTGTTGCGCTCCGAATCGGCGTGTGCGCCATCATTCCTCTTTGGATCTCAGCGATGCAATTGCGCCCATCAGTGGGCAGGCATTCAGGAACTTGCCGCCGCGTTTAATCACGTTGACATGCCAGCGATGAAAAGTGGGTCGGCATTTGAAGGGTGGGTTCAGAAGCAGGCGGTACGTGTGGGGGATCAACATGTCTTTAAGAATGCGGGACCCGGATTCATTCTTGTACACATTGATACCCAGAACGGGATGGGCAGTGGTTTTTCCAATGGCGAATTTGCTTTTGACCTTTTTTCTCGCGCTTCGCTTCGGCATCGCGGAGAGTATTCTTCAGAACAGATCCACAAAACAACGATGAGCGGCGGATTTGAGGCGATCGGTCTGCGGCCGGACCCACGGAGGGAAAACGACCATTCCGGATATAAGATCGGGTTCATCATTCTGGATTATCTGGGTGTGTCGCGGAAGATCATCTATCTCACAAATAATCCTCTCAAGCTCCGTCATCTTCAGGACAACGGCTATGAGATCACGCGCGTGTCGCTTATGGGGGAGATCAATGTCGCCGGGTCTCAAGAAGCGCGCGAGCGCGGATCGGACTTTCAGCATATTGATATCAACGGAACGTGCGTTCCCTTTGAAAAAGATCTTGCCCGCCTTACATCCGAGATCACGCATATTCTTCATGTATAACAAACGCGGAAAATTTATTGTTGTGGAAGGTGTTGACGGTGCCGGCAAAACAACCGCGATCCAAATCGCACTCGGGCATCTTAAGGAAAGATTGGCCAGTTCTCGTAAAGGTTTTACCAATCAATCGACGTGGGACTGTTACATTCACGCGCATTCCCGGTCGTTTCTTTACTATGCGGACTTTATCATGCAAACTTTTCAGATCATCAGACCCATGCTGTTACGCGGGGAACATGTCGTTCAGGACCGATATATTCAATCCATTGACTCGTTCCTTCCCGACGCGCGATTTTTGCACAATAGGATCTGGCGGTGGATGCTCAATTCTCTGTTCCTTAAGCCGGACGCATTCGTGCTTTTTCTTGCCGGCGTGGGTGAGATTGTGTCCCGGCTGGAACATGCCGAGAGCACCCAACCAAACGCATATCATGAGTTTCTTACTAAGCATCTGGAATGCATCACAGAGCGTCAGCAGGAATATATGAAGATCTATGAACGTCTGGGCGGTGCGAAGTACCTTATAGATACGACCGGCAAAACTTCTGTGGAGTGCGCTCATATTCTTGAGAACATCATATGCAACACCATACAATGTTAGTGAAAATTTGCGGAGTGAGCAATGCCATCGATGCGCGGGTAGCCGTTCAATCGGGTGCCGATGCCATCGGTTTTGTCATGGGCGGCCGCGTGTTACCGTCGGAGGTTGAGCCGCATGCACAGACCGTGCGGGAGATCATTGGGGCATTTCCGAAACATGTTGATGGCTATCTTGTTACCCATCTCTATGATGCGGAAGATATTCTTGCGCTTTCCGACTACATACGATCCTCCGGCATACAGGTATCCGAAGATGTTGGTATAGAAACAATGAAAGCGTTGCGATTCCGCACGTCAAAAAAGATCATCAAAACCATCGTGGTAGATGCGACGACCGCTCTTCAAAAAATGAAAGAGTGCGAACCATACTGCGATTTCATATTGCTGGATAGCCGCGTTGGCGGGTATGTGGGCGGTACCGGCGCGACCAATGACTGGGATGTGTGCGGAACCCTCATTGACTCTGCGGCAAAGCCCGTCTATCTAGCAGGAGGGCTTACTCCCGAAAATCTCTTGGCGGCCGTGCGCACGACCCACCCATTCGGCGTGGATGTGTCTACCGGGGTCAGCACCTATTCGGACGCGTACCTTCGGAAGGACCGCAAAGATCCGGAGAAAATCAAAAAGTTTATTACACGTGCTAAAAATTTCAGATCATGATTCATCGCCGGTACAAAACATCATATGCTATGTGGAAGGATGCGGAACGGTATGTCGTGCCGGCAAGTTCCCTTATTGCCAAAGACCCACATCTTTTCACGTACGGCGCGTACCCGATATACCTTGCCGAAGGGAATGGCGCGAGAGTTCGTGATGTGGACGGACATTGGTACACTGACTTCCAAAGTTCGCTCGGCCCCGCCATTCTTGGCATTGCGTATCCGGCGGTGGACGCGGCGGTCATGCGGCAGTTACACCATGGCGTGCTTTTTTCACTTTTACATCCTTTGCAGAACGATCTTGCAAAAATCGTGTGTGATCTTGTGCCATGCGCGGAGCGCGTTCGCATCTTCAAGACCGGTTCCGATGCTACGACTGGCGCTGTGAGGATCGCCCGCGCATGTACCGGCAGGGACATGATCGTCAGTTGTCATTTTCACGGATGGCATGATTGGTATTATGCGACCACCTCAATGAATCGCGGTATTCCCGCAAGTGTACGGAAAGATATAATTGAGTTTACCTACAATGACAGTGAAGGTTTGGAAAAGATCTTAAGAGCCCACAAGGGCACGGTTGCCGCGGTGATCATGGAGCCGGTGCATCTGGATCCGCCGCGCCGGGGTTTTCTGAAACAGGTACAATCGCTGGCGCATCGGCATGGAGCTCTTCTGATCTTTGATGAAGTGGTGACCGGTTTTCGGTTCTCGGTGGGGGGCGCGCAAGAATATTTCGGCGTGACTCCGGACCTTGCTTGTTTTGCCAAGGCCATTGCCAACGGGCTTCCGCTCGGCATTGTTGCGGGCAAGAAACATATCATGGACAATACGCGTGACGTCATTACCTCTACGACATTCTCCGAAGATGCCCTGGCTATTGCCGCGGCTATCGCCACCCTGAAGGAGCTGCGGCGGAGACCTGTTATCGCTCACATCTGGCGGATGGGGGCGGAGTTTCAAAATGGTTTTAACGCGCTTGCAACACAGTACGCGATACCCGTGGTGTGCGCAGGGTTTCCCCCGCGGCTTGAGTTGTCATTTTCCGACTACCGGGGGCGGAAACGTCTTGAGATCAAGGCATATTTCTTACAGGAGTCGGCGAAACGGGGGGTGTTATTCGGCAATGCCATATTCATGAATTACGCGCATACGCGTTCTGACATAAAAAAAGCGCTTCGCATCTGTGAAGAAATATTTCGAACACTTGCAGACGCTCATTTGGGTAAGCGCTTGGTGCTGGAGGGAGAGCCGACACAAGAATTATGGTAACACAACGATCATTGTATGCGGGATACACGCCGGAAAAACTATATGGCGAGGTCCACAATCTCACGCAATTTTTGCACCCGACCTATCGGAAAAAATTCCGGTTTTTGACGGATACAGGCGTTGTGCAGTACGCATCACGTCTTGCCGAAAAAATACACGAGAGCGGGTATCGGCACATTGTTGTTTCAGAGACCGGCGCAAGTCCTTTGGCCCGCATATGCCAAAGAATGCTTGCCAGGAAAAAACGATCATTATGCTGGAAGTACATGAAATTCCCGCGGGATCCAGTCGTGAACATATTTCCTATTCTCCGATCCTACCTTATTAAAAAGGAGCAATGTGCCCATCTCACCACATTGGAGATAGAGCGGCTCTGTCTTTTGGGCCGTAAGCTCGGAGGCACAACAATGCGGCCGGCCGATCTTATGCGGAAGCAGAGAGCCGAGATACTTGAATATCTCTGTGATCGCATCCCGCCTTCCGATAGCAGGCCCCATAAAAAACCCCTGGGCTTGGTACTGGACACGTTGTCTGATGGTACAGCGAGTATGAGTCAACAACTTGTTGCGGCTGTTCTGGAGCATACGAGGATTGCAAAGTTTCTGAACGAACCCTTTCTGTATTTTGATGAATATATTGATTCTGGCGCGACGCTTGCTACTGCGAACAGGTACTTCGGTTTTTTCACCAGCGCGCATACATGCAAACTACTGTCGTACTACATCAATGTACCAAAAGCCGGAAAGCATTCGGCCGTCGCGTACGCTCTTTTTGACGCGGATACCAAAGGTGAGTGCTATGGCGCAGGCGTGTATCCGTTTGAAAATAGGGTTGACCTTATAGGATATTTTTATCACCTCGGTAAAAAAACGTTCAGAAAAGTTTCCCTGGGAGAGATCTCTGCCAAGTATAAAGATCAGCAAGGAGTCGCCAGCGCCGATCGTTTTCTCGCCGAACTGCAAAAGGTACTCTCACACCACAAATTATTGGAGCGCGTCCGAGGTCGGTGCGCGGTACGTCCGGTAAAAACATTCATTGATTCCCGCCATGTCATCCGTTATCTTCTGTGGCATCTTGAGAAGAAGCGGCATGATCAGAGCGCTTCAGCCGAATTTCTGTGGCTTCTATGGGATATGTACGGTCCGATATGGTCACCTCTGCCGGATGCGTATCATCGGGACTATTGGAAGGGGTTTGAGGGGCTTGATGAAGATATAGAAAGAATTCCCGAATATAATCAGCTGTGCAAGGCATATGCGGCGAATCGCCGGATCATTCTTTTCCGGGTGGCGCATGTCTGCACTGAACGCCGACGTGCATGGTTTACACATATTCATTCACTCATACCTCACGCCATATGAAAAAAACGAACATTATAGATATTTCCATGGATCTGAACGCGAAGACGATCGTGTGGACTGCTGATCCGCCGCCGAATTTGAAGCCCATCTTACGGAAGCCGAAGGATGAATGCAATTTCACCTGGCTTGATTTCGGTTCTCACGCCGGCACTCACATAGATGCTCCATATTATCTCTACAGCAAAAAATGGACGACCGATAAGATCCCTTTTGCCCGATTGATGGGCGCATGCCAGGTGCTTGATCTTACGGATGTTTCTAATACCATCACCGTACAAGCTCTCAAGAGGCATGCAATCACGCGGCGCATTATATTGCTTAAAACGAAGAACTCATATGACCCGATGAAAAAATACAACCCACAGCACGTTGATCTATCGCCGGAAGGCGCCGACTATCTCGTGAAAAAAGGGGTCCTCACTCTCGGCTATGACTATCAGTCGTTTGAGCGCGAAGGCAAGAATATTTTGCACCGCATTTTTCTTTCCCGAAGCATCACCCTGATAGACAATCTTCGTCTAAAGCATGCGCGCGAAAAGGAATATTTCCTGATCTGTCTTCCGATAAAAGTTACCGGTATAGACGGCGCTCCTGCGCGCGCCATTTTACTGGAACAGTGTCGCCTATGAAAAACTATAGAAAGGCCATCCGATCCACCAAGGACTTTCCGAAAAGAGGAGTGATATTTTGGGATGTCACGCCACTATGCGAAGATCCAATTCTGTTCCACAGTGCTATTGCCGATATCAAAAAACATTTTCAGAAAAAGGCTATCACCACAATTGTCGCTATTGAAGCAAAGGGTTTTGTCGTCGGCGCGGCCCTTGCGTATGCGATGCGCCTGCCGCTCGTGCTTATCCGCAAACCGGGGCTTACGCCCGGCAGAACGTTTGCTGAAACATTCCAAAAGGAATATGGGCTCGGAGAGTATCAGGTGAAGCAGGGCGCGCTTCACATACACGACTCGGTGCTTTTGGTATATGACATTATGGCAGGTAGCGGAGCTGCCGAGGCGGGGATACGGCTTGTGGAAAGAACTGGGGGAAAGATCGCGGGACTCGCATTCATTATTGAGCTTGAGTATCTTGGCGGACGAAAACGTCTTGACCGCTATGATATTTTTTCGCTTGTAAAAATATCCCGGAAGACATCCTAAGTATGGAATACGCCCTTATCAGTTTTGATCTCCAAGGAACACTTACGAACTCGGCTTTTTCTGATGAATTTTGGATGGAAATGCTGCCGGAATTGTATGCAAAGAAATATGCCGTTAGCACGGAAGCTGCCAAGAGATCTTTAAAAAACATATTTGAAAAGATCGGTGTATATGATCCAAGATATTATTCCATTGAGTACTGGTTGAAAGAACTAGGTGTTCGCGAAAATTTTCATGATCTTGTTCTGCGCATGCGCCATCGGCCGGAATTTTATAGAGATACCGCTGAACTTCTTAAAGGGCTTCGGGCATTGGGACATGTTCTCATTATTTCGTCTTCCACGACACGCCAATGTATTGAGGTAGAGCTGGGGGATCATCGTGTACTGTTTGATCGCGTTTTTTCTTCTCTTGATGATTGTTCTATGGCGGGAAAGCCGCCCGAATTCTATGCCCGCATAGCTCAAGAGATGCGCATACACCCTCGTGCAGCGCTTCATGTCGGAGACAGCAAGGAAATGGATGTGGAAAATGCCACATCGGCGGGGTGGCACAGTTTCTACTTCAATAAAGACACTCCACGAGATGCACTCCTTGCTGAACTTAAGAGAACACTATTGTAGATCCGAGTATCCGCCCGCCAGGGTGGATTGTTCTTATAGACAGATATGGCCTCATGATATACCGTATGTCCCATGACCCAGGAAGAAGCGCTTACTATTCTCAAGACCGGCGTGAATGTTTTTTTGACCGGTGAGCCGGGAAGCGGCAAAACGCATACGATCAACGAGTATGTCGCGTATTTGCGGAAGAACGACATCAGTCCCGCGATCACAGCATCCACCGGTATTGCCGCAACACATATCGGCGGGTTTACGATCCATTCGTGGTCGGGTATCGGCATTCGCAAACAGTTATCACCATACGATCTGGAGATGCTTGAGATGAACCAGCGTCTTCATCGCAGAATTTCGGCAGCCCCCATTCTCATCATTGATGAAATTTCAATGCTTGACGGGAAAACACTTATTCTTGTTGACCGCGTGTGCCGCAGAATAAAAAGATCGGAACAGGCGTTCGGCGGCATGCAGGTCGTATTTGTCGGTGATTTTTTCCAATTGCCGCCGATAGCGCGCGAGGGCGATCCGCCGTTGCAATTTGCATTCTCATCGGAAAGCTGGAGCACCGCCAGTCCCGTCGTGTGCTATCTCTCTGAACAGCATCGCCAGGAAGACCCCGCATTTCTTGATGTTCTTTCAGCACTTCGTAGGGGTGCGCTTGATGAGTTGCATAAAGCGAAATTTGTTGGGCGCTATGTGCGGCCGGAAGATATTTCGGCGCTTGCCGTTACGAAACTTTTTCCGCATAACGCGGACGTGAACCGTTTAAATGAAGCAGAACTTGCAAAACTTCCCCATCCACCGCGAACGTTTCATATGACGAGCCGCGGCGCCCTGCCTCTTGTGGAACAACTCAAACGCGGATGTCTTTCGCCGGAGATGCTTACGCTTAAAAAGGGGGCGAGGGTCATGTTCACGAAAAATAATTTTGAAGCGGGATTTGTGAATGGAACGACGGGAGAAGTGGCGGGTTTTCGCAAGGATGACGGCATGCCGGTCATAGACACCCGGAACGGCATGCGCACGGCCGATCCAATGGAGTGGACGATCGCTGATGGCGCGAAGGTTCTGGCACGAATTGAACAGGTGCCGTTGCGCCTTGCGTGGGCGATGACCGTGCACAAAAGCCAGGGCATGTCGATGGATGCGGCGTTTATGGACCTTTCAACCGCTTTTGAATACGGCCAAGGGTATGTTGCACTTTCCAGAGTAAGAACGTTCGCCGGCCTTCATTTGGGCGGACTGAATGACAAGGCACTTGAGGTGCACCCTGATGTGCTTTCGCATGATGCCGCGTTTCGGATATTGTCCGAGCAGCTGCGCACGGCTTTTCATGGTATGAACAAGAGTGAGGTCGCAAAACTCCAGAGTGATTTTATTGTGGCGTGCGAGGGGCGCGCGGTGCCGGAGAGCGGGAAAAGGTCGGTCAAGGCAAAGCGGGCTAAAAAATAGAGGCGGTCGATTGCCTGGTAGTGTTATCAACGTTCGTGTTTTTCGTGATGGCCTGGCAGGGGTATTTTCTTGATACCAAGAGCAACGTGTTCGGGGCCCACTAACCAGATCTGAATGTAAGTAAGCGCCTCCCTGGGTGCGCATGAGTCATCCGGCATGGGCGCCGGAGGGCTTCTGAAAACTATTGACATATAGCGTGTACTATGATAGGATGGGAGAACTGTTTTACCAAAGCAGCGAGGTCGTATTCGGCACAATTGTAACTAAAACCAAGATCATGACTGGAACTATTAAGAAGATAGTCGGAGACAGAGGGTTTGGATTCATTGCTCGCGAAGGCGAGGCAAAGGACCTCTTTTTCCACTCCAAGGATTTGAACGGAGTCACGCTTGCGGAACTTCACGAAGGGGACGTTGTCTCTTTTGAGGTTACCCAGAGCGAGAAAGGCCCGAACGCGGTAAACGTTCAGCGCGCCCAGTAACTCTCATTTCCTGAAAAACCGGCCCGCATTCGCGGGCCGGTTTTTGGTATAAAAAATTTAGCGTGTTATCGGACAAACATGAGGAAAAAGAAAAACTTCCCATGGGGGAAGTTCTATTTCTATGTCGTGATGGCGCGCAATAGGTTATAGTTCTGAGTCCTGTTAAAGGCCTCCAGTTCTTTCAGTATTTCCTCGTCACCTGCTCGGATGAATGAACCATTCGGGATGGCAAGATCTTCATCAGAGAGACCGATGAATACCGAGAGCGGACTACCTTCGGCATAAAGCACGGCGCGCGCCACATCGTGAAGGTTAGGTGGTGCGTATGTGCCGTTGCGAAGTGCCTTTTCAAGAAGCGTACCCTTCGCGGCATAGGTCGGGTTTACATGGATTCCGATGCGGACCGGCGGTTCGTCCGCGGCAGTACACGTTTTTGAAAGCGTCGAAAGGTAGTCAATCGCATCGTGAATGTCTCGTACTCCCTCCTCATCCGTCATACCGGGGACCGGCTTTTGCATAAGGTAGCATTTCAGGCGAAATCTGTATCGTGCCACCTTTTCAACGAATGTTTCAAACACGCGCTTTGATAGGCCTTTCTTCATGACATCATTGCGAATGCGGTCATCAAACGCCTCAAACCCTACCGCAAGTTCCAGCTCGGTCGGCGAATCGCCCTCCCCGATCGCGCGGGCAAGAAATTCCAACTCTTCCACCTCCACGTATTCCACGCGCGTTTCTATGCTGAATACGGAAAGGTTCGGGAAGTGCAGATTGGCCTGGAGTACCAGGTAGATGAGAGCGGTAGACGAAAAGGTCGTCTGGTCCAGGATGGAACCGTTGTTGCTTACGATGAGCTTTCGCACGTTCCATCGCTTTTCTTGGACCTCCGGATCTGCGATAACGGCGTCTATCTGCTTCAGGATGTCCCTATAGTTGACCGGGAACTGGGAACACGTCGAAGGAAGGTTGCATCCAAGGCACCGCGACCAGCGGCATGCCTGGGAATAAAAAACAATAAAGAGGACGAGCCCGTCCGTGGATTCCTGGAACCACGTGCGGATGGGTTTTGTGCGGTCGTGCTGCTCGTCAAATTCAAATGTTTTTCCGCCCTCTGAACAACCAAGTGATATCTGCCGGACGATGGACGCAGAATCGCGCATGGTCAGTGGAGAATAGAAAAAAGGAACTGTAAACACTATGATGTATAAATTTATAACTGTCAATAGTGCCTCGTGACGCCGCATGGATCGTTCACCCATTTTCTCCATCTCGGCATACCATGGCGCGCCTTGAGCATTCAGTATGATGTGCTACTGTTGTAAAACATTTTAGATGTTTCGGCACATTGAAAAGAATAGCGTTTGTACACCTTCTTTTTTCCTTGGTCTTTCTGGTGGCGTCGGTGGTCATTGTTTTTCATGCGGAAGCACGGCATGGCGGCATTTACATCGGCGGCAATGGTTGTCGGGGCCGGCAGATGCGAACCTGCCGTGGACGCCTGGAAGAGCATAACCGTATTGCCGATGAATACGGGCTCCAGCGAATTCGGCCCGGGGAAGAAGTTGAGGAATTTGTTCAGTCACAGCGCCTAGTGTTTGTCGCCGACTCTCCATTTTTGGAATTTACCGCGCTTGAGGATTACCGTTATGTGACGCCCTATGCCCATGCGTTGCTTACCATGCTTGCCTATGATTATTACCACGAATTCGGCAAGCCGCTGAAGGTAACATCGCTTCTGCGGACCCGCGAATATCAGTTCACGCTTGTTCGCCGCCGTATTAGTGATGCCGACTGCCGCACCGAGGTTCGTTGTTCAACGCATCTTACCGGGGCGACGTTTGATATCTCCAAGCGGGCCATGTCTCCCAAGGCACAGGCATGGATGCGCAATATTCTTTTTCATCTTTGGCAGGAGGGAAAGATAGATCCTATTGAGGAACGGGCCGCTTTTCACATCATGGTATTGCCGGAGCATTAAACGAGCGCGTATGCGGGCTCGTTTTTAATTGTTGGGCGTCTCCGCATGGAGTGCGGGGAGGACATCATGTAATCGTTCTCGTATAGGGCAGAGCATTTGACCGCATTATCAGGCATATGTCCCGAGGTGTATCTACGAACACTCCTGTCTTGCAAAATGCATGTATTCGCTTCACAGTAACGAGTAGGCTCCGGTCTTTGAAAAGGCCCAGACGTGCGCATCGTTACCACACGTGTTTTAGCGAGTTTTTTTGTGGCTCTATTTTTTTGGCGAGTGGGCCCGTGCCTTCTGCGGGTATGCCGGATGCGAATTCGGCACCCGCGATCGTTTGCACGTTTGATGACTGGCCGCAAACATGGATTACTCCCCAGTTGCTTGATTTTCTCAAAGAGCATCATATGCGATGCACGTTTTTTGCCCTTGCGATGAATTTTGAGCACAGCAAAGAAGGTCAGGAGCTGTTGAAGCGTGCGGTTCGGGAAGGACACGAGATCGCCAATCACACCTACTGGCATGCGCGTATTCCGGATTTTGTCGGCAGAACGGTTCGGGGAAAGAACGGAAAAGAATGGTTCCTTGATGATCAGCTTGACCGAGCAACTCAAGCCATCACGGCCGCAATAGGGCATCGTCCGGTGTTTTTCCGGCCGCGCAGTTGGAAAGTTGCCGAGTTCAGCAAAACTCCTGTAGCGTGTGAAAAGTTCCGCGAAGCGTTTACGGCAGGGGAACCCCCGAAAGTGCGCTACCCGTCGCATATTCTTTACAAAGAAGAACTTATGTGTGTATATGGGTACACCATACAGGTACTTGATGATCCGGCATTAGAGACGCGCCATCGCACAACGAGAGATGTAAATACCACCGACTATGAGTTTCATGCGCGGTATAAGAAGGAGTCAAAGCAGGCGGCAGATGCATTGGCGAGTGCAATGCGCTCCATGATTGCGCGGCGCGAACGCGCAAGCGTTTATGTGCACATCCTCGGCATGCACGAGCTTCCCGTCACGCTTGAGGCGCTGAAGATTCTTGTTCCGGAGTGGGAGGCGAAAGGATATAGGACGATAACGCTTAGGGAGGCGCACGGACTATGAGCATGAGAACGATGATCGCGGCCATTCTTGGTGTAGGAGCATTTCTGGTTTGCGCACGGTTCGCCTCCGCAGATGAACCGACCCGGGGGGTCTACTATGGGTCCAATGTTTTTGGGAGGCAGACGACCACCGCGAACATCACCGGCCTTCTTAGGGACACCGAAGTGAACACGGTTATTGTTGACAAGAAAGACGACGATGGGCGTGAAATAGCCGGCGAGCGGTTTCAGACGATCACGGAGCCATTTCGTAAAGAGGGCGCCCGCATTATGTGCCGAATCGTGACACTCAAAGACAACGCATACGCAAAAAAAGAGCCCGGGTCCGCGCTCGCGCTAAAAAGCATTTCGCACCCCGATCGCATCTGGACCGATAACAAGGGGAACGCCTATCTTGATCCCGCGCTTGAGGGAAGCGCGGAATATATTTCCGATGTCTCCATTCGCGCCATTCGTGATGGATGTGATTCGCTGAACTTTGACTACATCCGTCTTCCTTCCGGTGTTGACGGCGCCATGAAGGACACCAAATATTCTTCTCTGTTGGCCGATCACGCTGCAAAACGGCGGGTGATGCAGCTTTTTTTATCGCGCATGGTAACGGCGATCAGAAAGGAGTATCCCCGCGTGCCGCTTGCGGCATCCGTGTTCGGGTATGCGTGTTACGGGTTTGAGCCGGGTGTCGGTCAGTACCTTGATGATTTTGCCGCACTTGGTTTCAGCATCTCCTGCATGGCTTATCCTACGCACTATGATTGTAATGACGAGGCGCCCGATCCTAGCACCGCGCCGTACAAGATCTATCACAAAACGGGCCGGCTTGCGAAAAAATATCTTGCGGAAAAAGGATATCCTCACGCCGAGTTCATTATGTGGCTTCAGGGATTCAATCTCATGAACATAAACGGGTGCGGACTCGGTACCGACAAGAACGGAAAGACGATTGGCATTCGGGGAAAAAAGAGTCCCATCGTTGACTACGATCACGACCCCGTCCGGTTTCGGGAACAGGGCCGCGCCCTTGATGGCATCGGCATTCATTCATGGCTCGTCTGGCACCCGGGAGCGCGATATCAGAGAAATCTTTTCAGACCTAAAAGCCCCTAGCGGGCTTTTTTACTAGATAGAAGATGTCGGGTGCCGTTTCACATTTTTGGGATGCGGTCATAATCTGCGGTTCCGGCATGCGGCCGCTCGGTTGCTGGGTGTGTATAACTTTTGACACGGGTGGAGCTACGGGTATATAGTTATAGTGTAATAAATACACTATATAATTATGGACACATTGCTTGGGTTTTTTGATATCAATAACACCTTTTTTATGGTGTTTGAGTATCAGATGAGTTATATTGAGTTTTTCGGGACGATACTCACCATTTGGTCCGTGTGGCTTACGGCAAAGGCACGGATACTTTCTTGGCCGATCGGCATCATCGGCGTGGTGCTGTACATGTTTCTTTTTTATCAGATCCAGCTCTACTCGGACCTTTTTGAACAGGTCTACTTTCTTATCACCGGTTTTTGGGGATGGTGGGTGTGGACGCACCCGAAGATCGGAGAGGAGGTGGCGCTTGGCAAGGAGATACGGATAGCAAAAAATTCTTTGCGCGAAAACATAGTGTATGCGTGTATCATAGCTGTGGGCACTGGCACTCTGACCTATGTTGCCGTCCATCTTGATGCGTGGTTTCCCTCATACTTTCCGGAACCGGCCGCATTCCCGTTCCTTGATGCATTTACAACTGCCATGAGCTTTACCGCGCAGTGGCTTCTTGCCAGGAGGCGTCTTGAGAACTGGATGCTGTGGATCGTGGTTGACGTCATCGCCATATGGCTGTATTGGTCAAAGGGTATTAAGTTTGTCTCGCTTGAATATGCCCTCTTTTTTGTCATCGCGTCTATTGGGCTTATCAAGTGGGTGAAAGAATATCGCGGGTATTCAACTAACGCCATCCATGCGCATGCGGAAGGTAATCATGCACGCACATCAACCGAAAGACAAAAAACCGTTTAAGAGCGGCCTTACCATCGGCAAATTTTATCCGCCGCATGCGGGTCACTCATACCTTATTGACACCGCGCTTCGGAATACCGAAGAGGTGACAGTTGTCGTGTGCCACAGGGACGATCAGCGGATCCCCGGGACGCTTCGCGCCCAATGGTTGAGGGAGATGCATCCCGATGCACGCGTCGTCGTTGTAGATGACATCATGAAGGACGGCGATTCTCGGGCGTGGGCGGAGCATACGAAGGAGTTTCTCGGTTTTATACCCGATGTGGTGTTTACTTCGGAAGAATACGGCGAGCGGTACGCGCGGTTTCTCGGTGCCCGGCACGTCCTTGTTGATATTTCACGGAACGCCGTTCCGATCTCCGCGACCCGCATTCGGGCAAACCCGCTTGCGGAATGGGAGTTTTTGGGTGGCGGGGCCCGGGCATACTTTGCGAAAAGAATATGCGTGCTTGGGGCCGAATCAACGGGCACGACCACTATGGCGCAGGCGCTGGCGGAGCACTACAACACCGTGTGGGTCCCGGAGTTTGGGCGCATGTATGCTGAGGCAAAAACGAGAGCGCGCGTTCAGCCGCCCTGGCGGACGGAGGACTTTATATATATCGCCAACGAACAGAATCGCATGGAGGATCAGCTTGCTCGTGCATCCAATAAAATAGTGATAGCCGACACCGATTCTTTTGCCACGAGCATATGGCACGAGCGATGTATGGGTTTTATATCTCCCGAGGTTGACAGTATTTCTTCTGGCAGGTCGTATGATCTTTATTTCCTTACTGATGTGGACATTCCTTTCGTGCAGGACGGGACCCGTGACGGCGAGAGTATACGCGCGGCGATGCACGACCGGTTCAAGGAGGAGCTGGAAAAACGAGGAAAGCCCCATGTTCTTCTCTCGGGTTCCCACGAGGCGCGGCTACGGCGTGCGGTACAGGAGTGTGACAGGGTATTGCGGGATGTGCGGCCGTTGTAGTGGAACGCGGGAGCCGCACGGGCTAGAACTTGACAAAAATACTATATATGATATCATGCATATATCATACTTGTGGAAAGAAAAGGGCAGGGCCTTCCTATCGACTCTATTCCTAGCAAGCATGTCTCTTTGACATGCGCCAGGGGAGTTCGGGGTCCTGCTTTTTTGATTTCCTCATTACAGAACAAAAGGAGAGAATGCCATGAAGACGCTCGTCGGAAGCATTGCCGTCGTTCTTGTTGCAACGCTTCTTTCTCCCGCATTTGCGGCACCTCCCGTGGCAGTAACCATTGAGCCATATGGGAATACCTATAGTACCGCAACGAGAGTTACCGAAACGCTGTATTATGCGAAGTTGGGTGAGCCGAAATTCAAATCGGTCACCGATGCTTCCGGCGCCATTGATCATGGATACGCCTTGTTAGTCCGTCTTACGGGCACTCAGCTTGCCAACGCCGTTGAGTATGTCCAGCGCGCGGATGGGACGTGGCGGCGTGTGGAATTCAAAGTGCCGGATAATCCCGAGCAGTACGACTCATGGAAAGAGTTGTTTGAGGCGGCTCAACGCGTGACATCAGTCGGAGAGAGCGATCTGCCGGATGCGATCAGGCGCGTGCCGAGCGATGTCCGCGGGATGGTAGAGTACGTTCTTGTGTACCATTCGGGGGCCGTGGCGTTCTATTTTCACGATGGGCGCAAGGCACAGGTGGAACAGTTTGCGGAAGCCCTCGTGGAGGTACCGTTAAAGTAATTCTGCGCCGAGATGGCGTGATACCGGAGAAGTCCGGTATTTTTTTGTATGTTTTTAGCGCAGGGGCGCTTTTGTTCTGCGATGCTCAATTATATGTGTAAAGGCGTCTGCCGCTGTTTTTAGTACCAGGAAAAATATCAAGAGCGGTGTATTTCCGAGGAACATGGCTCCGAAGACGAGGACGATGTGCATGGGTACTATGCGAAGATAGGGGAACAGCATCATCTTTCCGATGTTATATGTTCTTGTACGCGTTTCCGCGAGATTCATAAAGAATGAAAGCGCATGGTTTGCAAAAAATATGCTGCCGGAAAGAAGGATCGCCGGCCAGGCGATATCCCGAAAAAATTGCGCAAGAAAAATTGCGTAGATGAAATGGAAAAAACCATAATGAAAAAGAAAAAAGAGAACGATCTTTCTTTTTAGTTCCGGTGTCGGAGATACCGGATGACCGTTCACCTGGACGCTCGCAGTTGAGAATTTCTCAAGAGCAGCCATTTTCGCCGCCTGAAATATTCCGATGATGACGCTTTGAAGCCAATAAGTCCACAGAAGCGTTGAGGCGGCCCATTGCTCGTGGACGGCGATAAAAATAACAATGCCGTTTGCGGCGACCAGGAAAAGTAAGGACGGCGTGTTCGCCTTATGTATGTATGCGTATTTTGACATGATGTACACATACTATCACAGCTAAGGGAAAAAGTTCTTGACCGGTGCATGTGCGGTCTCATAAAAAAGCCGCCGATGACTGGCGGCGCTTGTGCTGTTATGGCTGTATTTTTCTAAGATCTTCCAATGTCGGCTCGGAGACAAACGGGTCCGTAAGATCCCATTCCTCACCGGGATTTTTGGCAATTATTCCCGTCCAGTGACATGTTTTCAGGCGGTTGTTTCTCCGAAGCTCATCGGCGATCATTTTTCGTCTATGGGCGCGGGTGGAAGTTGGGGCGCCGGCCATCATAGTATCTATTTTCTCGGGCGTTACCACGCGGCGGATGATGCCTCGTTGTTGTGCTCTTTCAAATCGGCTTACTCCCGGGTCAAGTTCATGGCAGACGGCCTCAAGATACCGGAACCGGTGAGAAACCGTCATGGGGACGGGGCCCCCTCCGGCCTTCGGAACGTCAATGGTCTTTTCCGGTGGCGACATGTATGAGTAGCCGAAGCGGGACATATCGTGATCTACGGATTGCTTCATGAACGCGTGATCGGAGTATGGAAGGAGGATTTCCGACTCGTCGGTATCCGGATGTTCGGCAAGCATTTTTAAAAGCTTTTGTTCAAGATGAAGTCCCGCACACCTATCTTCGGTAAACCCTACCAGCTCGTTGTACTTCTGGCGTAGTTCTGCAAAAAACGTTGCAAGATCGCGGAGTGTCCAGACATATCCCGGCGTTGGAAGGGGCGCATCAAGTCCCGCCGTGGTTACCGCATGGGCCACATTCCGTACATGTTCATTTTCTGCGGTCCATGCGAATTTTTTTGAGAGGATCGGCTCAAGAACTCCGGCAAAGAACGAGTCATCCTCAAGCATTTCAAGAAGTGCGGCGCTTGTCGCATATTTTATGAGGAGCGCCGACTCACAGAGATTTGCGTCACCTGAAATGACCTGCATCCTACGGTACGGTCCGAACGGTGCAAATGTTTCGGCGTTTCGGAACACGAGAAAGCACCGGGCGCCTTTTGTGAGGGTGCCAACGCCGATGCGCATCCAGGGAAAACGCTGGGAGCGGGAAAACTCAAAGTGTTTTTTCTGTTGGCTGAACTCTACGCATCCGCCACCCGCAAAAAGAGAGAGCGCTATGAGATGAGGAAGGAACAATTGTTGTAGGCGTTGTTCTGTTGCCGCCCGCATTATCAAGTAATTTTCATGCGTCCCGCATGAGGAAAACTTGTTTTCATATTCGGCATGCTCGCTTACCAATGCTCCCGGCTCGTTTCTTTCTCCGCTCTCGCCATAGAGCGCCTTAAAGGCGCGGTTACTCTTAAACAGCCGTGCCGATCCGCCGGTGGGCAGGTATCCGGGCGTTTTATGAAGAGCGGTTAGCGCAACCGATAGATGCTTCTCGCCGGCTTTTTCACAGGCGATGAGATCAAAAATATCATCGCACTCCTGGGTCGCGTATTCGGGATTTGGCGGGTCATAATAGGCGCGTGCCTGGTTTACGAGCATATCGGTCTTTTCCTTGCGACCCGAATACAGGTCGCGGGGGTCCCGGGGTAGGTTTACGCGACGCAGGCCATTTCCACTATCCCACCTTTCTTGCCGCAGCACCTCGTCAAGTGGTACCGCGTAGGGGAGAAATCCTAAGAGGTGTATCGCAAGCGAAGTGCTTGTGTACATTTCTTTTCCGGTCAGCGTGTACTCGTGTTCAATGCCAAACACACGGTGTCTCATGTCTTTTCTCCTGTGCTATGACTGCGTGTCAAGTAACATGCCCGTTTGCATCTGTTGCAATGGAAGCATGAATAATACAATAAGTCAATTTTTTGCTCCTACATTTTTTCACAGTTCAGTTTTGTTGTGCGATTTCTTTATGTGGTATTATGGAATGGTATTATAATAAAGTTATACAAAACACATGATCTATGCGATTATAGCTCCACCATTCGTACAAAAGGCGAGAAGGGTGCTATTTTCCGAAACGGGACCCATGACATGGGCATGGCTCGTTGTTCGAGTGTACGTCGGGTATGAGTGGGCAACTGCAGGATGGCACAAGCTGAACGATCCTCTGTGGATGGACGGCGGCACCGCCCTTCGTGGTTTTTGGGAACGCGCGGTCACGATTCCACAACCCCCGGCTCGCGCGGTGATCACGTATGACGTGTACCGGCAGTTTCTCCAGACATTGCTTTCCGGAGACCATTATATATGGTTCGCAAAACTTATCGCGTATGGCGAATTCTTCGTGGGCATCGCCCTTATTCTCGGAGCGTTCGTCGGTATTGCGGCATTTTTTGGCGCGTTCATGAATTTTAATTTCATGCTTGCAGGATCCGCTTCCACGAATCCGGTTCTGTTCGTTGGCGCAGTGCTGTTGATGCTTGCATGGAAGACCGCCGGGTACTGGGGGTGTGATCGCTGGCTCATGCCCCGGATCGGAACTCCGTTGGGGCTTACCATTGAGCCAGCCAGAAGCGTTGCTCGGCCCTCGTTGTCTTGACCGTCTTATGGCAGGAGGGAAATGGTTCCTACTGCCGTTTTTTTATTTGGTCTACGCATAGTATGAAAACACGATATGGCGCAGGCGCCTTACTAGTGCTTGGGTCTGCGATACTGTTTGCAAGTTACGGCGTGTGGTCCAAGATGCTTGGACACGATTTCGGTATTTTTTATCAGGGATGGGTGCGAAGTTTTCTGGTGCTTCTAGTAGTGGTGCCGATCCTTTTCGTCGGAGGTCTGTGGAAGAAAATTGAGAGGCGTGATTATGGGTGGATGCTGGCATCCGTCCTTTTTGGCGTGTGCACGCAGGTGCCAATCTATTATGCGTTCACTCACGCGGGCATCGGCGTGGCCTCGGTCATTTTTTTCTCGGCCTTTCTTCTTACATCCTATATCATCGGAATGCTGTGTATCGGTGAGCGAATGACTCTGGTGAAGATACTCTCGTTTTTTACAGCACTTCTCGGACTTTTGCTGGTGTTTGGATTTTCACTGAAGATATTTTCGGCACTGGCTCTTGCCGCCGCGGCATTGAATGGTATCGCGAGCGGTGGCGAGGTATCATTGACGAAGAAATTTTCAGACCGATATTCCTCTCTGCAAATAACCGCGTATGTGTGGTTCGGCATACTGATCACGCACCTTCCCGCCTCTCTGCTCTTGGGCGAGCGTCAGCTTGTGCCGGCCCTGTCGCTTTCGTGGTTTGCCATGATGGCATATGCTTTCTCGGGCATCCTTGGGTTTTGGGCCGTCGTTGAGGGATATAAATATATTGACGCAAGCATTGGGGGCGTTATCGGGCTTCTTGAGATCGTGTTCAGTATTGTGCTTGGCATAGTGCTTTTCAGAGAGTCGGTCACCGTGCCGCTGGTGATCGGATCGTCGCTTATCATAGGGGCGGCCGCTCTTCCGTCTTTCGCGTTACGGTATGTGCGGGGAGGGAGTGCGCTCCCTCTCTCGGAAGATAGTGGGAGCGCCGGGTATTGACACACATTTTTATATATGCTATGAAATAGACCATAGTAATATACAACTGCCATGTCTTTTTATCCTACAATGAGCACTTGGACGTTTCCGCTTGTCGCGCGGAACGTTCGTTCGGGCGCCTTCTCCGGCTTTATTTTTTCTATGGAGAAATTTGCTCGGTATATTCGGCAACATATTGTGAGGATTTAAATTGGTGGTACACCGTTGAATGTTCAAAATATCTTGCCGACGGGCAAGATATTTTTGTTCCTTAAAAACTAATCGCAGAGAGGAGTGTCATGATAGATCCGGAAGAGGAGAGAGCGGTTCCAAGGAGTTGGGGCGATTACGTCAAAGAAATGAAAGAGGCCGGGCGTGTGTATTGGTGGCTCTGGCGGGAGCTTGCCACCGCAGACGGGAAAAAACGGCTCCGGCAGGTTATGGTAACGCTTTTTCTGATGACGGTCCTTCATTCTATTCAGCCGTGGCTTGTTACGTTCATTTATGACGGACTCGTTGCGCATACGGCGGGGCGCATCATTCTGGGGCTTGCCGGGTATCTTGCCATCTCTGCCGTGTTCACGCGGTTCGTGGATTACTACCATGGCGTTTCTCGTGAGTGGTTCCTCGGCATTAACTGGAGGCGATTAAATGAGCGCATTGCCGAATTGTTCTTTGAGAAGTCCATGGGTCAGCACGTTCAGGAGAGTTCGCGGCTGAGCGTGAGCAACATTGATAAGGGCCGATGGAGGGTGCTGGATATTCAGGCGATGATATTCTTTGAGGGAAGCAATACGCTGTTGAGCATTCTTGTGTCGTTCGCGTGCTTGTGGGTCATCAGTCCCGTTGCGGGCGCCATCATGACATCAGTCATCATCTGCTACATCATTTGGATGTTTTTTCTCAACCAGCGCGTGATGGAGGTGTGTCTTCCTATTGATAAGGAGTCCCGCGCGCTGAATCGCTACACCTACGAGCGGTTGGAAAAAATTGAGCGGGTAAAGGTTTCGGACAGATGTGCAGAGGAACTCGCATACATGAACGAACGTTTTGACGACGTGATGGCTCGCGATCGGGGATTCTGGATTTGGTTCATCAAAATGGCGACGATCCGCGGCGTGATGAATAGCGTCGGCCTTGTCGCGATCATGGCGTACGGCGCGTGGCTTGTCTGGAGCGGCCAGTGGTCTATCGGACTTTTGTATCCGCTCTACAGCTGGAGCAACCAGGTAAGTGAGAACATCTGGCGCATTGGACATATTGAGCATCAGCTGAACTGGAACATGCCTGCGGTCAAATCCCTCATAGATGCGCTCTCCATCGCTCCCGACGTTAAGGATGCGCCGAATGCCATAACGCTTCGGGCAGAAGATGGGGTGCACATCGTTTTTGACAATGTCTCGCATGCATATCCGAAGGGTGGAAAAGAGGAGGGCGCAGATGGAGGTGATCCAGCATCATCGGTTCTGCGGCGGGTGCACTTTGAGATCGCTCCGGGAGAAAAAGTTGCGCTTATCGGTGCGAGTGGCGCCGGGAAAACAACGGTCATGCGTCTCCTCCTTCGGTTTATGGACCCGGACAAGGGCAGGATCATAATCAATGGCACCGATCTTCGTGCCATTAAGCTCGGGTCATGGATGCGGACTCTCGGATACATTCCCCAGCAGGCGCAGATACTTGACGGAACAGTGCGATATAATTTGACCTATGCGCTCTCTCCCGAGGAGCGGGCGGCGATAGGGGATAATGAGCTGTGGGAGGTGATGCGCTCGCTTAAAATTGATTTCGGTCCGCGCCTTGCCCAAGGGCTTGAAACGCGCGTAGGGCGAAACGGCATCAAACTTTCCGGTGGCGAAGCACAGCGTCTTATGATCGGGGCCGCAGCCATTAAGAAGCCGCCCTTCATGTTGATAGACGAGGCGACAAGCAGTTTGGATTCCACAACGGAGCGTGCCGTACAGGCGGGGCTTGAAAAAGTTCTTGCCGGCGGTACGGGGGCGCTTGTCATAGCTCATCGGTTGAGTACCGTTCGGGATCTTTGCACGAAATTTGTCGTGTTACGGCCGGTAACGGAGATGAATGGTGATCATTCGCAGGTGGAGGCGATTGGCGGGTCGTTTGAGGAGCTTTTTGAGGACTCCCCGACATTCCGGCGGCTTGCCCGCGACCAGGGGATAGTATTGTCATGAGTGCGCATAGCGCCGCCGCGAAAAAATTCGTGGCGGTTTTCATTGTACTGCCCGTCATGAGTGTTCCCGCAATAAAGTAGTTGCGATGTGCTCAAACGCATGGTGTATAAAGGAGTTAGATTTTTTCTCTTAAGGATGAGTTGACGGGGGCATGGTGTGCGTGGTAAATTCACGTACGTCCTTTTACACCAATTCCGAGGATGGGCGGTGCTCGATTTATTGTCGGCTCTCTCTCTGCTTCTTGTCTTGGCGCACCCGTACCGCAATGTTTTTACTATTCCCAGGGCATACGCTCTTCTTCTGTTGCTTGTTTTGTTAGTTGGAAGGGTATTGCTGAACAGGTGTCGGTACAATTCATTCGTGGGAATTGGCAACCTTCTTGTTTTTGGAGCATGCACCGTTTTTCTCTTCAGCTTTTCAGATCCGAAATATTTCAGCATGCTATATGTAGTCACGGTCGGAAACGCACTGAATTTTGTTGCGCTACTTTTCAACGGCGGGCGGATGCCGGTGGAACCAAGCGTACTATCTCAACGCGATCGTGAGTTGCTACCTGATAACCCGCTTCATGTCACTGCAAGTCAGCACTCGCGGATGCGGATCCTTGACGATCGCATCTATGCCGCACTTCTTTCCAATAAAATTATTAGCATCGGAGATATTGTATTGTATGTTGGATTCATTGCGACGGCGGTCCATGTGTATCTATTTTAACGAGTGAAGTTCTCAATTCGCTTTGATGATATGCCTACCGAGGCGCGTCCGCATCACCGCATTCGTCGTGTTGCGCAGAAGTTCTAATTCTCCCCAAAATGCCACCGATATCCGGTGGTTTTTGTTTATATAGGTGATATACTAGAATAGGAGACGGCGCAAAACGCCGCATTGAGCTTCTGCCCATGATTGAATATAAGGCGCTATGGACATACTTGAGGTGAAAGATCTGAATAAGATGTACGGCGGCATCAAGGCCGTTGATGATATTTCGTTTTCTATCGGGGCGGGCGAGATCGTGGGGCTGTTGGGCCCGAATGGCGCCGGGAAGACATCCACCATCAGCATGGTGTTGGGACTTCTGGAACCCGACTCTGGTTTTATCAGGGTGTTCGGGAAAAATATCGCAACGCACCGAAGCGAGGTGCTGGCAAGCATGAATTTCGCCGCCGTCTACACCCAGCTTCCCGGGAACATGACCGTTCGCCAAAATCTTATGATTTTTTCGCTTCTCTATGGCGTTACGAACCCGCGAAAACGGGTTGAGGAGCTGATAGATGAGTTTGATCTTTCGGGGTATGCCGACACCCGATGCGGATTTTTGTCTTCTGGCGAACTTTCACGCCTTAACATTGCAAAGGCGTTCCTCAATTTGCCGCGGCTTTTGCTTCTTGACGAGCCGACGGCCTCCCTTGACCCGAGTGCCGCAGGCATTGTTCGTGAGCGCTTGCTGGAGTACGTGCGTTCGCGCGGGGCGGCAATTTTATGGACGTCTCATGACATGAAAGAAATTGAACATGTGTGCAACCGTGTTCTTTTCATATCGCATGGGAAGATACTTCTTGCGGGAGATCCGAAAAAACTTCCGGCGCAAAACGGCAAAAAAGACCTTGAAGACCTTTTTATCTCCATCGCGCGCGAGCCGCTGGTGACACGCCCATGAATGTTACGCGAAGCTATGCAATTTTTCTTCGGCAGGTCTATCTTCTCCGGAGCAACACCTCTCGGTGGGTTATGATATTTTTTTGGTCCATTGCGGATTTATTGATATGGGGGCTTTTGACAAAATATCTGAACACGGTCGGCGGCGCCAAGTTCAATTTTATTACGGTGCTTATTGGCGCGGTCATTTTCGCGCATCTGGTGAGCCGCACTCAGGTGGGTATCAGCGTTGCGCAACTGGAAGATGTCTGGGCGCGAAACCTCGTTAATTTTTTTGCCGCACCTCTTCAGTTGGGCGAATATATTCTAGGGTTGGCACTCACCTCGCTTCTTACGACGTGCATCTCTCTTTTTGTCATGGCAACGCTTGCTTGGTTTCTTTTTTACTACAACATTTTTCAGTTTGGGTTCCTGCTGTTGCCGTATGTGTTGATATTGGTGCTTTTCGGCATAGCGCTTGGGCTTCTTGCCATTACCGTCATTACCCGCTTTGGTCCTGCGGCGGAGACGTTTGCGTGGATCATTCCTACCGCCATAAGTCCCTTTTCGGGAGTGTTCTATCCGATCGCGACCCTTCCCGACTCCATCCAGTTCATTGCATATGCGATTCCTTCGTCATATGTATTTGAGGGCATGCGCGGCGTTGTTCTTACGGGAACATTTTCAATGTGGCACATGGTTGTCGGTCTTGGGCTTGCGGTGCTCTATGGCGTGCTTGGGTACGCGCTGTTGCGATACTATTTCCGGCAGGCGGTGAAGCGCGGACTTCTCATCCGTTTTCTTACCGACGCGTGGTAGGTTTCATGTTTCGCTGGCATCCTGCAGCGTCTTTCACTCCGTCTGTATCTATGCTATGGTAACCCCATGAAGTATAGTGCCGTGACATTTCTTATTCTCTGCATCGCGGGCATCGGCGCGTTCGGATTTCTTGCGATGAGCCATAGTATGTCCGGGAACACGCATGTTCAGTGTATGGCGGCGGTTCTTCGCGGTACGAGCTGTCCGGAAGGAGAAACGCTTCTCTCGTTTCTCTCTTTTCACGTCGGCTTTATTAAAGCGGCCTCGTTAACGTTGTATCTGGATATCTTCGCGGCACTTTCTACCCTTCTCTTGTTCCTGTTGTTTCTTTTCTTTGTTGGCATGAAGCGGCCAGTCAGCAGCGTTCTGCTACGCATACGCGCGTCACGCCGGTTTGTGGAAAATAGCACCGTGGTGTTTTTTGGGCGTTTTTTGCACTGGTTGTGCCTTCACGAAAATAGTCCCGCACTGTCAGGGGCTTTGGCGTAGGCCGTTTGTCGAACGGTTCTTTGTCCGAGGCCCCGATACCCCGTTGTGGGGTTTTTCTTTTTAGAACATGCATATATGAAAAATAGTGAAATTATCGTCGGTGCCGGCATCGGGATGGTTCTTCTCGGACTTCTCATATGGTTCTCGCAAGGCGCGTCTTCGCCTGCGGATACCGGAGCGGCAGTTGGTATGCGCGTCTCCCAAGGAAACCTTATTGTCCAAGACCCTGAATTTGATTTCGGTTCAATCTCCATGGCGAAGGGGAAGGTGTCGCATCGGTTCACCGTTAAAAATACCGGAGATGCTCCGGTGACTGTCCGCAAGATCTATACCTCATGCATGTGTACGACGGCAACACTGCTTTTGGGGAGCGATTCATACGGTCCTTATGGCATGCCGGGGCACGGCTTTATTCCGCAACTCAACAAGGAAATTCCTGCGGGTGGAGCGGGAGAAATAGAAGTTGTGTTTGACCCCGCTGCGCACGGGCCGGCGGGTGTCGGTAAAATTCAGAGAATAGTCACTATTGAACAGGGCGGCGGAACACCCGTGAGTGTCGGTTTTTCCGCGCTCGTAACACCCTAGCATGACAAAAAAAATTATTATTCTCACAGCGCTTTTTATTGTGATAGCGGCAGGGGCTGTGTTTATGCGCTGGTCGCAGGCGGGCACCGAGGTCCTGTGGAATATTTCCGGTGGCGGCACATGGCTTTTTCCTCTGGTCGTCGTATCGGCGCTTCTTGACAGTATCAACCCGTGCGCCTTCTCCATTCTTCTTGTGACGATCGCGCTTCTTTTGGGAATAGGACGCCTGCGCTCCCGCATTCTTGCTATAGGGGCGTTTTATATCGCTGGAATATTTGCGGTGTATCTTCTGATCGGTCTTGGCATTCTTCAGACCCTACATCTTTTTGATACGCCGCATTTCATGGGGAAACTCGGTGCCGTTCTGCTCATCACTCTGGGAGCTCTGCATCTTCTGCGCGAACTTATTCCGTCATTTCCCATCGCTATTCGCATTCCCCAACGGGCACATTCTGCAATGGCGGCTCTTATGGAGCGCGGGTCGCTTCCCGCAGCGTTCTTTCTCGGTAACTTGGTAGGCATTTGTGAATTTCCATGCACAGGGGGGCCGTATCTCATGATACTTGGGCTTTTGCATGATCACGGAACATATCTTCGCGGCGCCGCGTATCTCGTGCTCTATAACATCATATTTGTTTTGCCGCTTGTGCTTATCCTTCTGGTCGCGGCCGACAAGGGACTTCTCGCAAAGACCCAGGCATGGCAGCGAGAGCATAAGAACGCGATGCGGTTTGGCGGAGGCCTTGCCATGGTTGCGCTCGGTGCGTTCATTTTGCTATGGTAATCCTATGGACATCGCACTTGTCACAATAGCCATTTTTGCGATAGCGCTTCTCATATCCAGGATCTCGCGCTTTTTCCCGTTTCGCGTATGCGCGGTGTGCGCCGGCGTTGCGGGAACGTGGGTGGCACTTCTGCTGTTCCGTTTCTTCAGGTATGAGGTGGATGACCGGATGCTGGCTATTCTCATGGGAGGAAGTGCCGTCGGCATTATGTTCGCGGTTGACCGGAAGCTTCCGCGAGGCCTTTCACTGTTATGTAAACTGCTTATCGTTGCGACCGGTTTTGGCGCCGCATATGCTCTTGTGCTTGAGCACTGGGTGATAGGATTCTCGCTTGTCGCAGCAATCCTCATAGAGGTGATGCTTGCCCGCATCATTTCCCGCTCGGGGCAGGGCGAGGGGTCTGACGGAACTGCGGTCTCCGGCCGGCGGCGCGACATAGAAGAACGCTTGAAGAACTGTTGTTGAAAAGAGCAGCGCGTGTGCGCCGCTCTTTTGGTCTTTGCGTGGGCGTCGTTACAATCCGATGCTTTTTAAAAAGTGTGCCAGCTCGGGTCCGGCGATTGGGCGCCAGGCGTTTTTGGCTAGAGACCCGAGCATAATGTTCATGATACGTATTCGCTTAAGATCGGTGACATCATTATGAAGGGCCGCGCACATGCGGCGTATCTGGTGCTTCTTCCCCTCGGTGAGCGTTATCGTAAATTCCATATCGTTTCGTATGTGAATGACGCACGGCTTCGTCGTGTATCCTCCGATGTCCACACCCGCCTCCATGTGCTGTTTGAAGCTTGGCCGGATCTTGTTTGTGGTTCGTACCACGTATTCTTTTTCGTGCCCGTAGTCGGGGTTCAGAAGCCGGTCGGTAAGGCGCCCATCGTTCGTGAGTATCATGAGGCCGTGCGACTCTTTATCAAGGCGGCCGAGCGGGAACAGGCCTTCGGGAAGTGCTGCGCCCTTAAATACGTTGGTGGTGTCTTTTTCAGCGCGCTGGGCCGAGGGGGTTATGATGCCGGCCGGTTTATTATATGCCACATACACGTATTCTTTTGGTGCCCCACGCATGCGCACCTCAATGGTATCAGTTTTCTGTATCTTATCGCCGACAACGGCGGGCCGGCCGTTGATAAAGACCTGCCGCCTTTCTATCAGCTCATCGGCGCCTCTTCTTGTGCCATATCCCTTTGATGCAAGGTATTTATTGATGCGCATGGGAAAAAGCGTTTTTGGGGCGTATTCTTTTTTCGTGTACGGTTTTTTCATTCCATATAGTATATGCACGATTTTTCAAAAATGCCTAATGCGAGGTTTGAGGGTGTGTCGCGGGCGGGTGTAACACGCGAGAGGACATCGTTCAGCGTAGCAGGGGAAAAAATTGACAACACATGGTAAAATGCTATAATAATACCATGTGATATGCACGGCGAAGAGGGGGGCGCATGAACATTATTTTGGGGTCGCAATCGCGCGGCCGCAGGGAAGTTCTTGAAAAAATGGGCATCCGGTTTGAAGTGATGCCATCTGACATTGATGAGAAAACGATCCGGCATGAGGATCCGGCGACGTTAACGCTCATGCTTGCGCGCGCGAAGACGGCAGCACTTCTGCCGCGGATTACAAAGCCCGCACTTCTGATCTGTTCCGATCAGGTCGTTGTTTTTGACGGCGCGATTCGTGAGAAGCCCGAGAACAGGGAAGAGGCGCTCATGTTTCTCCGCGGGTATTCCCCGAGTGGATGCGTGGAGACCGTAACGGCGGTCGTGGTGACGAACACGGCCACCGGGCATTCGGAGGAAGGTGTTGATGTCGCGCGCATCTGGTTTCGGGCAATCCCCACGGATATTATTGTAAAATATATTGATACGGGTGAGGCGTATATACATGGCGGGGGATTTGATCATGAACATGAACTGCTTGCTCCCTTCGTAGTGCGGATTGACGGGGAGCCGGAAAGCATTACCGGATTGCCGCGGAACATGACGAAAGAACTTCTTGCCAGGTGTTCCGATCGGTGAGAACATGAAGCACATAAAAAGAGGGCATACGCCCTCTTTAGTATTTTTTTCAGAATCGTTCCCAATTCGCTTGCGCCATGCCGCGCGAGATGGCCGCGTCATGTTCTTCATCGGAAAGATCAATCCTGTGAACGGTCTTAAACCCGTTCTCAAATGCTTTGGTAAGGAGCGCCAGGTTTTCGGGAAGGATCTTTTGAAGCCGCCCCGATCGTTCAATGTAGTAGGTCGTTTGTCCGTCTTCCTCAATGACCTTTGCGGTTGCGATGAGAACATGTCCATCGGGTGATGTGACCGCCGTGTACTCGCCGATGCGCTGACCGTGGAGCACCGCGTCGGTCTTTTCAAAGTAAATCTCCATCATGATAGTGATGCGGTTTTCCGCAAGGGCGAAGTGCGCCCGCTTGCGGATAGGATAACGATCACGGGAGAACAGGCGGTTTCGTGTCATACGCTTTGCGTATCAAAGAATAGAAATACTGTAGCATGGGCACGTACACGCCTCAAGCATCATATGCGCGCCGCATGTGCTCTCTTGGCGCGCAATGTCCTCATGCAGTATGATGCGAAATAGTCCCCGTAATTGCTACATATATATCATGAAATACACAATGAACGCGCTGGCACGCTGTCCGTGGGTTCCGTCCGGAGATCTTTTGTATGCCAAGTACCACGATACGGAATGGGGCGTGCCGGTGCATGCGGATAAGAAAATATTTGAATTTCTTCTGCTTGAGATGTTTCAGGCGGGTTTGTCATGGAGGACGGTACTTGCTAAGAGGCAAAATTTTAAAAAGGCATTTGCCGAGTTTGATCATGTGGCGGTCGCGCGTTTCGGCGCGCGCGATGTGCGCCGCCTCATGCAGGATGCGGGCATCATACGCAATCGCGCAAAGATAACGGCTGCTGTCGTGAACGCGCAAAAATTTTTAGAGGTGCGAAAAGAGTATGGAACGTTCTCGCGATATATGTGGACATGGGTCGGCGGAAAACCCATGCGCCACGCTCTTCGGGGTCCCGGTGATTATATGCCGCTCAATTCGGATGCCGTCCTGTGGGCGCGCGATCTCAAACAGAGGGGATTCTCATTTCTCGGACCTACGGTACTCTATGCGCACATGCAGGCGACTGGCATGGTCAATGATCACGTTATTTCGTGTTTTCGTTACACGGCTATGGGCGGGGAGAAGATTCGGCTATAAAAGCGCTTCGTATGAGCGATCATAATTTCTCAACGTTTGCCCGTAAAGAGAAGGTATTTTTGCGTAATGTCGCCCCTCATGCTACTGGCGTATGAGGGAATACTAAAAATGGCGTAACGATTGACATTTATATTACATTATGATATAATGCGTTCACATGCGGTTTCTTCAGCAAAACGCTTTTTTTATAGATTTTTTGAACTAATTATGGCCGAAAACCGAGGCGTTTCCCGCATACATGCGGTTGATACACTAGGGCTCTTGGGCAATAAAAAAGTATGAGTATATTTACCCCTTCCCGCGCTTTTGGGATCTCAACAGCGATTGTGTTCGCGGCCGTACAAGCCGTACAATTTGTACCCCTTATGACGCTTGCGATCGGGAATCCATTCATTACCATTAACACGGTCAATGGAGCCGAGGCGCCTGCGACATGCATTGAGGCATCATCCATTACCCTTATTGGAAGTGGTATGGGGTCAGCGCCTCCCGGCGCGATCCAGGATTATGATGTTCGCGTGGATTGGGATGACGGCGATGTTGATAATGGTGGCGCCGATGGCATCTCAACCGTGTTTACTCCTGCGTCCGGCGCCGGAAGTTTTTCATATACATACAATGCGTCCCATACGTACCTTACGAATGGCACCTATATCGTGACCGCGTATTTGTATCGCGAGATACCGACGGGCGGCGATCCGGAGACGAACATTCCGTCGGCGGCGATACGGCTTTGCGTCACCATTCCGACGATGGGGACCATCAAGGTGGTAAAGTACGTTATCAACGATAACGGCGGTACTCGCGCCATCTCCGATTTTCCGCTTTTTGTGAATCAAACGAGCGTTGCGCACAACGCCATCAACACATTTTCTCCCGGTTCGTATGCGGTGTCGGAGCAGAACCAGTCGGGATACGTCGCGACATTCAGCGGTGACTGCGATTCTGGTGGCGTCCTTCTGCTTCATGCGGGAGATCATCTTGTGTGTACGATAACGAATAATGATGCCGTATCCCGCCTAACGCTCTATAAACATGTTATCAATGATGGTGGCGGCACTAAGCAGGTCTCTGATTTTTTACTCTCGGTAGATGGTGTTCACGTCACAAGCGGGCAAGCGGTTGCGGTGAGTGCGGGAACGCATGCTGCATCTGAGGTGAGTGCGAGCGGATACCAGGCATCTGCTTGGAGCGGCGATTGCGCCTCGGACGGGACGGTTGTTCTTCTGCCGGGTGAGGATAAAGAATGTCACATCACGAACAATGATATCGCGATAACTCAGACATGTATTACCTGCGAGCGTGATGCGGGGGGAAATCCGGTGACCGTTGTGGTAGACGAGAACGTCATCGTCAATTTTAATCCGGTGATACCGGTGTGCTCGGGAGACGCCGATCTCTGTTCTCTTTTTACGTACAGCAAGACGGGCGCTACTCCGGACACGTGGAAGGCCATTTTTGATCTTGGCGGGAAAGCATTGCGGGTCGTATCCGGCAATACTATTACCGTAAAATCGGTTGGTATCGGCAATAATCAAAAAACGCCCGGCATCTCCATCATGTCTACCTGTACCGTAATGGTAGAATATGGCGCGAATATTTTTGTCACATCGCTTAACCAAAAGGCGGGCGATATTCTTATTCGCGCGAACGGCGCCGTTGGTGTAAATGGTATCGTGCGAAACCAAGTCGCCGGCACGAACGGTCTTCCGGGAAAGGTGACGGTTGCAAGCATGTGCGGAAACGTGACGGAAGGGGCAACCGGGCTCATACAGGTGCTCGGAGTTGATCCGGGCGGTAATGATATCAATCTTCTTGCATGCGGGTCGGGAGATGTTACGACGAACGGCCTTGTGATGTCGCGGGCAAAGGCCCATGGGACCGGTTCACGGCCGAATATTAATGTTGCGGCGTTTGACGGCGCCGTCACTATCAATGCGAACACCGCACATCCGCTTTTTGACGAGTATAACTATGGCGGGGCCCGGTACGATCTGTGGGGAGGGCTTCTTTCATGGGTGACTCATAATATGAATCCCGGCACGGTGAAGGTGCAGGCAAAAAAACAGATAACGGTGAACGGGCACGGCACCGACCCCACAGCGCCCGCGCGTCATAGTTTCGGAGCGATTGCCGCGTATGCCGGTACCTCCGGCCAGCGAGGCGGCGTGGTGGACATTCGTTCGCTTGATAGCACGATCATGGGTAGCGACCGCGCATTTGATGTTGCGGGGCGCTACAACGGCGGAGCGAATCCCGCAAAGATCGCACTTCGCGCGGCCGCAAACATCATTCTTCAGCGGCTCGGCGCGAATGCGAATTTTGGTCCTGTGGTGAATGCATCGGCAGGCGGTGGAGGCAGTAGCGGGGGTGTAAATGAGATCCGTTCTTATCAAGGTGGCATCACCGCCGGAACGAATGCGGTCGTTTCGGCAGATGCGACGGGAACCGGAAGCGTTGACGGGCAAAACATTCTTACATCATGCGCCGGTCTTACGCTTGGCGGCACCGTTGTTCCTGCCGATGGAGTTTCCGGTGATAATTCCGGAACATGCGGCACACTGCATCCGGCGCCCCATTTCCAAAGTTGCGCCATTGACTTTGGTTTGCTCGCGAATTAAATCCACGAACATGTTTTTTTTAGTGTACTTAACAGAAATATGCGCCTTTACGGCGCGTATTTCCGTATGTCCACTTATGCACTTGTGTTTCCCGGATGATCCGCTACAATGAGCGGGTTATTAATTTTTTATATAGATATTATGGATAATGACACTATGCATCAGGAGTCGGGGGGCGTCAGTTCTTCACCCGTAGGGGCGCCGGAAAGTGCGCAAAGCCGAAACAAAATTAAGCCGTGGATGGCCATTGTGATAGTGGTTGTCATTTTGTTTGTGGCACTCGCATATTACTACCGGGGATTATTGGTCGCCGTCACGGTGAACGGAAGTCCTATCTCGCGATTCTCTGTCATTCGCGCCCTTGAGAAAGACGCAGGTAAACGAGTCCTTGAATCGCTTGTCACGGAAAAACTTATTACTGACGAGATACAGGAAAAAGGGATAGTCGTGGGGGATGATGAGGTGAACGCCGAACTTGTCAAGATAGAAGAGAGTGTTACGGCCCAGGGCGGAACGCTTGATGCGGCTCTTGAGGCGCAGGGAATGACCCGCGAAGCGCTCACAAAAGACATTCGGATACGGCTTGGCATCGCAAAACTTCTCGGAGATGCCGCCCAGGTTTCTGATAGTGACATTGACGCGTTCATCGCCGAGAATAAAGTAACGATTCCGAAAGGCGAAGAAGAAAGTTATAAAAATCAGGTACGGGCGCAGTTGAAGGATCAGAAATTCGCGCAAGAGGCGGGCACCTGGATACAGGGCCTTCAAGCGCAAGCAAACATCAGTTACTTTGTTCAGTACTAGTGAACTATAATGGTCCCAGTAATCTAGACAGGTATATTAGATGGAAAACGGTGGTATCATATGGGCATGAAAAAGGTATTTACCTCGCAGCAGAAAGCCGCAGTGGCGCTTGAGGCGATCAAGGGCGATAGGACCGTGAATCAGATCGCGAGCGCCTACGAAGTCCATCCGTCTCAGATTCAGAGCTGGAAAAAGATCGTACAGGAAAACCTCCCCGCACTATTCACTGACAAGCGCAGAAAGGAAGGAAAGCCGGAACAAGAGTTGATCGACGAACTGTATCGTACCATTGGACAGCGGGACATTGAGCTCGGCTGGCTCAAAAAAAAATTCCAACTTGAGCCATGAAAAGAGAGTATCGCTCATTGATCGCGCGCACCCCGACATCAGCATTTCAAGACAGGCAGAACTCATGGACGTTTCGCGCTCAAGCCCCTACTACAAACAGGTTCCCGACCCCGAAGAAGTCCGCATCACCCGCGCTATTGATGAACTCTACACCCGCTATCCCTTCTATGGCTCACGCCGGATGAAAGACTCGCTCTCGGATTACTACGCGATCAAGATCGGCAGGCATCAGGTCAGGAGGATTATGCGATTGATGGGACTTGAGGCGATATATCCGAAGAAAAGGCCCAAAACAAGCGAATCCGAACCCTCACACAAGAAATATCCCTATCTCCTCCGTGGTCTTGCCAGTAATCATCCGAATCACGTCTGGGGAACGGATATCACCTACATCCGGCTTGAAAATGGCTGGGCGTATCTGGTAGCGATCATTGACTGGTATTCGCGCTACGTTGTCGCCTGGGACATCTCGCCAAACCTTGAATCGGGTTTCTGCGTTCAAACTCTGCGGAGGGCGCTCAAGGATGGTACTCCGGAAATATTCAATAGCGACCAGGGAACGCAGTTTACGAGCAACGACTTTACCGGTGTTCTCGCGTTGGGCAATATCAGGATCAGCATGGATGGGCGGGGACGGTGCATGGATAACATTTTTACCGAGCGATTGTGGAGAACAGTCAAATACGAGAATGTGTATCTGAAATCATACCGGACCATCACCGAGGCGCGCCTTGGGCTTTCCGAATACTTCCACTTCTACAACACCGTGCGGCGACATCAATCGCTCGACAACCGGAAACCCGCAGAGGTATATTTCAGCAATCAAAGGTCGAACCAAAACTTCAATAATTCACTATCGCCGATTCTATCTACTATACCCACTATTACTGTCTAGACAACCAGGACCAT
>Ga0154966_155_pt2 | contig 34675 bp, 34 predicted proteins | sample RifCSPhighO2_01_FD_105934 | JGI IMG/M metagenome (GOLD analysis project Ga0154966, IMG submission 105934) | Candidatus Sungbacteria bacterium RIFCSPHIGHO2_01_FULL_51_22
CAAAAACCGCACGGATGTGCGGTTTATTTTTCCTGCCAGCGGGCACCGGTACTTTGGCGCAGACGCTCGGCAACGTGCTGTTCTGTGTTCACCGTCTGCCACCCCCAGTCGCGAAGTTCTTCAACGCGCTCGGGCGGCACCACGGTACCCTTCATAACGGCGCGCTTCCAATTCATCGTGTCGGGATCAAAGTTCCGATCAAGATGGCCGCCACGTACCGCGATCTCATACAACGCGCTCCCCGGAAATGGAATGGGGATAAAGAATGTGCAGTAGGGCGCACCCGCATCCACCAGGCGCTTGCCAAGTTCAATGGAAGAGCGCATCTCCTGTTCTGTCTCGTCGGGGAACCCTATCATCATGTTGATGGGACACAGGATTCCCACCTCGCGCGCAAGGCGCACGAGCTCAATGACATCAAGATTCGCGTGATCAAGTTTTGCCGTCGCGTACGTATCAAGAATGCGCTGGGACGCCGACTCCACCGGAAATACGATCTGGTCAAACCCGCCCGCCTTCAGAAGTTCCAGATAGTCACGGTCAATCTCCGGTCGCCCGCCTTTTCCGCCCTTCAAAAAATGAACGAGGTTAACGCCGTTCACATCGGCAATTTTCAGACCGTGACCCAGAAGCCATTCAAATATTTCTTTGACGCGCGCCTTCTTTGCAAGCAAACTATCATCCTCAAAATATAACTTCTTCACGCCAAGACCCTTAAGCACAAGGATCTCCTCCAGCACGCGCGAAACCGACTTCATGCGATAGTTCCCGATACCGCCGGAATCCGCCGCGTTCTCCTTTTCAAGCGAGATATGGCAGAAGGCGCATTTGAACGGGCATCCGCGCGACGTCATGAGCGGAGCATAGCGCTGGTCGGGGCTTGCAATAACGCCGTGCGGAGAGGCGATGCGATCGTATTTTTCAAACGGCAGTTTTTCCCATGCGGGAAATGGCAAGAGATCAAGATCGTCATACGTCACGCCGGTGCCGAGAGGCCGCGTACATATCCTGCCGCCCGAGAGAAACATGATGCCGGGAACCGCCGACGACGGGGCCTGTCCTTGAGAAAGGCACCGAACGAGTGCGGGAAGAATGTTCTCGCCCTCCGTCAGCACGACATAATCAACTACGCCGCTTTTCAAAAAACGGTCGGGAAGATTTCTGGCGTTCACGCCGCCCGCAACCACGGTGATGTCACGCCGTGCTTCTTTCGCGGCGCGCGCGACCTCAAGGGCCATGCGCGTCTGCGGCGTAAAGTTGGAGTTGATGCCGATGACATCGTACTTCCCCGCGGCGATGAAATCCCTGATCTTCTCGTACGACATACCGATCCTCGTAAGACCGTTCTCCTGCATAACGCTCCGGTAAAACGTCTCTTCAAGCGTATCTCCGGGGCCGCCGACGGAACAGTCAAGCGCGTCCGTCTCATACCCCGCCCGCTCAAGGGCGGCGGCAAGATACAGCGGGCCAAGCGACCCATCGGGCCGCGGCGTCTCAATCGCCATCAACTGGTTCGGCGGATAGACAAGAAGCACCTTTTGGCGCCTCATAGATGACCCTTCTTCATGTCAACGTGCGGTGTGTCTACGACTATACTGATTTTTATTGAACCTGTCCACATCGGTAGGAGTGCTGAAAAAAAGGTTCGTGCGGCCGCGAACCGCCGTAACATTGTGGCACCGAAGGTATCGGTTCATCATTGAGGAAAGATAGTACTCACCGTTTTTGTGAAGCACCGACCGAAAAGAAAAAATATCGGCCGTTACGACCAGCGCTCCGCCAACGGCATAGAGGGACTTCGGGCGCTTCGGCTTTTCCACGACACTTGTGATGCGCCCCGCGGGCGTTATCGTCGGCACACCCGATTGCCGCGGGTCATCAACCTTATGACAGAGCCACGCCGACTCATGCGAAAGAAGCGTTTTCATTTCCCCGCGCGTTGGTATCTCGTCGCCGTAGATAATAATAAAGCGTTCGCCATGAGCGATGAGGTGTCTTGCGCATAACAACGCCCCTGCTGTGCCGTTTAGTTTTTTTTGCTCTACATACCTAATACTTTTTCCGTGCCACATTCTGCCGAACGCACGCCGTATTTTTTCTCCTTTGTATCCGATAACAATAATAACCTCATCCACCTTGCGGGGAAACGCCTCAAGAATATGCCGCAAGATGGGTTTCCCCGCGACCGGGACCATCGTCTTTGGAATTGTTTTTGTAAGCGGCAACATCCTCACTCCCCTGCCTGCCGCAAGAATAATGGCCTTCATAATAGGTTTGCGATAGTAAACGGTTCATACTGGAATTCAATGGTTGATGTTCCTTCCGGGACCACCACGCTCATGAATACTCCGTTCGCGACATAGATGGGCACTGCTGTGCCATTGATGGTCGCGCGCCATCCGGGGACGGCAAATTCACTTACGACAAGAACGCCGGCTCCTTTTACGCTGGAGGAAAGCATGAGGCGGCCATTCTGCTTTTGCAAGACATCCACCGTTGTTGCATCCATGTGTCCTTGTGGGCATTCGCCGCACTCAAGGAACACCGTGGCGTCCGGCACGGACTTGGTCATTCGCGAAAATATCTCGTCTCCACCGCCACCGACGATCTCCACGAATCCTGCGGCGTACGCATACGGGCGCGCGTCGGGGTTCCGGAAAAGATATGCGCTGTATCCATATTCCACCGGATGCGGCGCCGACGCGACAGCCACAAACGGGTATCCGATGTCATACGAACTTATGATGTAGCGGATGCCGAGAATATCTAAAAACGGCTTGTGCTTTTTGAATTCTGCAATTTTTTCATCCGCGGTTGCCCCCGCCATTCCTTCCAACGCCTCAAACATATTCTGGACGCGCCGCGCCCGCGCGGAAAGAAGATTGTCGTTATACCCTACCGTGCGAATGCCAAAATAGATGCCGGTATTAGGCGAAAGAGATGCGATGGCCGAACGGACTTTCGCCTCAACAGGAATGCCGCCGGGGTCGGAAGAAAACTCACTCTCGCTCCGGCGCGAAAGAAACGACAGCGCGGTCCCCGGATGCGTTTCAAGATATGCGATAACAGGCGTTCGTTCGCCGATACGTTCTTTTGAAAACAGCGGATAGAAAAAGAAAAGGATGAGCGCCATGCTTACGGCGGTCACAACCCCCGCTCCCCGTACGAACGCAACCGCAGACATCCTTCCGCGCCGGAAAGACCGAATCAGAAGAAGGCCCGCGGCTATTGCGCCAAAGGAGGCGATAACGCCGGGTGAAAAAAGATCAACTGTGCGCCCGATGTCGTGGAAATACTTTTCCACAAGCCATTCGTATTGAGCAGATTCAAGCGCCTGCGACGTATGCGGATAGTAGTAGGCGAAAAAAAGTCGTTTCAAGATCGCCATAACCTCGGCACCGAATACTGTGAGCACGAGCGACCCCGCAACGGCCACGCCAAGAAACAGAGTCGAGAGGCGGCTGAACCGCCGATAGAGCATGGTCCCCTCCCCATGACCCGATCGCGCATACTGGTCTACAGCGCTTGCGATAAGGACCGTCGCCCCGAACGCGCCCACGAACATCCAGCGGGACGGCCCGCGGAAGTAATTCAGCACGGGAATTTTTTGGAGGATCCAAAAGAGCGGCGAGTACTGAATACTTGCCAGAAGCGACAGCGCAAAAAGCCAGAAAAAGAAACGGCGAATGCCGTCTTCCCGGCGGCAGAATAACGACACGCACAGGAAAAAGAGCGGAAGAAACCCATATGAGAACGACGCCTCGGCGTTCGCGATGACGTTCAGCCGAAAGTACGGGAACCAGAGGCGCAGAGCATCCCCAAGCATCATGGGAAGAGTTGCCGCGCGTTCATAGGAAAGACCGCCTGCGCGATCGGAAAGACCCGAAAAAACCCCCGCCCAATAGAGTTGTGGGAAAGAAAGCGCTACGCCGAACACGGCAAGTAACGCAAAACCAAAGATAATGCGCATCCGCATGCGGCTATTGTCCGATGCCCATGCGCGATACAAAGCGAAAAGACCTGCCACGAAGAATGCTTGCACAAAAAATCCGTAAAACGCGGAAGAGAACGCAAGCGCTGTTCCCAGGCCCCCAATCAGAACGCACCACCATGGACGCATGGTTCCCCGTTCAAGAGCCATGACAAGAGTGCACAAAAACGGCAGAAGAAACAGCGCCGCGTGCGTGGAAATATCAAGATTGAACAAGAACGCGCTTGTCGCATACGCGATGCACCCGAGGAAACGCCCCCAAAATGATATGCCGAGCGTACGTAAAAACGCATCGGCGGCGAGCACGCCAAGCACGACATAAAAAAACACAAGCCAGTGATAATTTTCGGGAGCGGGCACAAGCCGTACAAACACCCAGGACACGGGAGAAAGAATGCTGTTGGCATGGCTCACAAAACTTGGGAATCCGAAAAATGCGGCGGGCATCCACAAAAACGACTCGCCCGATTCAAGCGCTCCGCGGAAAAAATAAAAATATGGATAGAACTGGTACAGCAGATCCTGATCAAACACCATGCGCCCAAAAAATAAAAGAGGCGACATAATCGCCAAAAAAAGTATTGACACATACAGAGTAACGCCGTACCGCCGCTCGCCGATACGCTCAATACGGCTCCACGCGGCTTCCCACAAAAAACCATGTGCCGTTATCATAGATGCAAACCGGTTATGCGGGGACGCGGCATTCCGCTAGGCCTCCCGCGCGTTGGTATTGTTAAGCCAATAAGTGTTAAGGGTCTTCTCAAGTTTTTGTTTTGAAAGGAGTTTTCCGTTTGACCGATCCACGGCCTCAAACACTTCGGCGTCCACATGGCGCGCTCTCATGACGCGAATAAGCGTTTTGAGATCTTTCGGAAGGCACTTGCCGCCAAAGCCCCGATACCCGCGGTGGACGACCTCAAGATGATTGGCGCCGATCCACGGATCTTTTTTCATAATGTCTTTCAGAGAGTCGTAGGATACGCCAAAGGCGCCGGCAAGATCGTAAACGTGATTTGCAAAAATAACCTTGTTCGCAAAATACGCATTTCGGGCATACTTGAATATTTCGGTCGCTTCAGAGGAAAGCGCCGCCTCTGTTTTTGACCGCGGAAGCATGGCAAGCACCCGCGCCGCCTGCCCCTTGCTTTTGTGCGTGTAGCCGACCAGTTGCGCAACCGGATGTATGAAGTCATACCAGGCGGTTGATTCGGTCAAAAATTCAGGATTATGCAAAAAGCGGTGTCGGGGAAAGCGCTTTTGCAGATGTGCGGTCGTGCCTGGCGGCACCGTTGATTTGACGACAAATGTTTTCGGATGCGTGAAAAATTTCGCCACAAGCTCAAAGGACGACAGATCAACACCCCACACATGTTTCTTGGAGTGCGGCGTCGGCAAACACAAAAAAATGACATCCGCCGCATGAAGATCGGAAAGCGCGCCCACGCCCTTGAACTTGTCGTAGGCATACATGGGATGCCCCTTGGACGCAAACCACCGCCGCAACTGATCGCCGACCATGCCGAGCGCTACGATGCCGACCGCGGGTTTTTTGTTCATTATGTTCCTCATTATATGTTCGCCCCGGAAAAAGCGGGGGCACTAGACGCTCTCGCCCCGCGCCTCCATCTTTTTTACCATATATTCAGCGCGAATCCAATCAAACTCATCATCAATATCAATTGAACGCTCTTTCGGAACGACGTATCCCGCGACATGCGCGCCGTAGAGCTTACCTTCCTTCATAAGCGTGTTGCGCTTCATCGCATATACGGCGCCCGAGCGTTTGTACGCCGGGGGAAATTCCTGGCGGCGCGTCCCCTCCGGTTCGGGAATAGCATAATGCAAAACGCGGTCTCCCTCAAGTTTTTTCATTTTGATAGGATGCTCGCCCGATGAAACCTGCACAATGCTTACCGCGCTATCCGCCCCCGTTTCAATAAGTTTCTGAACCGTTCCATCTATATCTTCTGCCGTGCGAAAGGGGGACGTCGGCTGAAGAATGACAACATACTCAAACGGAGCACCGATGGCCTCTTCCATGAAGGAGACGGCGTGCTGCATGACGGGAAGATGCGGGGTTGTGTCCCGAGCAAGCTCTGCGGGGCGCATAAACGGCACAGCGCCTCCCCACTCCTTCGCCACACGCGCGATATCGGGATCGTCGGTTGAAACGATGGTATGCGTAAGAAGCCGGCTGTTGCGCGCGGCATCAATGGTGTGCGCAATAAGCGGCCTTCCCATAAGCACCTTGATATTTTTGCCGGGAAGCCCTTTTGAGCCACCGCGAGCCGTAATGACAGCGAGAATAGCTGGAGAAGAAGACATATGGGGGGAAAATTTCTAATTACTAGTATCTAATTTCTAAACAAAAATACATGGGGAAATTTCTAATACCTAATTACTAGTTTCTAGTTACGTTTCGTGTTCCGCAAATTTCTTTTGCGTGTACAAAGCAACCGTCGCGAGCTTCTCCGCGATCTTTTTGGAAGTTCCCTCGCCCGCATAGGGGCTTAGAGCTGGGTACCGGCCGACGAAAAGCTGTTTTCTCGTAGCGGCCACAATGGCGTCGGCATCCATGTCGCAATCAAGGACATTTGCGGCGCGAAGACGGCCGTCTTGGCGGGTTCCCACATTCACCACGGGAACGCCGAGGATTGAACACTCCTTGATGCCCGCGGACGAATTACCGAGAAGCACCCGGGCGTTCGCCAGAAGCGCTATGAAATCCTCCGGCGGAAGGTAGCGTAAAAATCTGATGCGATGGTCCTTCTCGCGGTTCTGGAACATGCGAAGTTCGCGCGATATTTCTTCGGCACCCGCGTCAAAGTTCGGCCAGAACCAGAGCGTCTGCATGCCGATGCCATGTACCGCGGAAAGAAGCACCTGGGTCTCGTCGGAGAGTTTTTCCACCTCGGATGTTACCGGATGGAACATGACAATGAGAAAATCCTCCTTCATGTTGATCGCAGCGCCGCTCCCCGTTCGCGAAAGGTCGGGCGCGCCGCGCCCCGATGCCGCATATGTTCTGACAACTTCCACGTCCGGACTTCCATAATTAAAAATATGCTCCTTCCGCTCGCCCATCTGCACGAGACGGGCACGCGCGGGTTCGTTCGTCGGAAAATGGATGTTCGCAAGTTTCGTTACGGCGTGGCGCACCGATTCGTCTATCGTGCCAGTTACATCGCCGCCCTCTATGTGTGCGACGGGAACATTCATGAACGCGGCCGCGGCGGCGGCCGCAAGGGTCTCAAACCGGTCTCCACGGATCACCACAAGATCGGGGGAAACCGCCTGAAACACCGAGGCAAATTCAATCATACCGAGACCCGCCGTTTTCGCCTTGGTGACGCCGTCAGACCCCTCAAGATTGAAATGAACCTGGTGAATATGCTGAAAACCGTTCCGGCGCATCGCATCGGTGATGTTCGCCGAGTGTGCGACATATTTGGCGCCGACCGCCGCTCCTCCCAAAACGACGTGCAGTTCCACATCGGGCCTCCTGTTGAGCTCGTCTAATACCAGCAGGTTTCTGCTGTAGTGGATAAAGTTCGTGATGATAAAGCAGATCTTCCTTTTCATGACATGAATGCGTGGAACCGGAGATCAGACAACATCCTCAAGGCGTAGGGGCTCGTAGCGCGCGACGGGGCGGCGCAGGGTCTTTCCGAGAAACCGCTCAAACTCCTCTGAGGGGGCTCCTGCGGCATACGCCTGCGGCCGCATGGCATAAATCATGTCTTTGGTGAGCGCGACGCCAACGGGTATATCGCTCCCAGCAATAAGCGCCTTGCGAAACAACGGACGAAAATGCGTCTCACCTTCCTGAAGCGTTTTACCGCCGCTTCCAAGATATTTTGCAACCGCGGAACTTCCGAGATAGCGCGCTTTTTTCATTGAATCGTACTCCATGCCGCGGATACCCGCGACCATACGGCGAAATTCCGACGGCTCCATGGATACTTTGTGATCGGGCCCCCAGAAGGCGCGGTCAAGCGTGAAGTGCTGTTCTATGATCTTTGCGCCCAAGGCCACCGCCGCGATCGCCGGCTCCACCCACGGCGAGTTCTGGGAAAATCCGATCGGAATGCCGGAGTAGCGATTCCGGAAAAACGGAATGGTGAGCAAATTTGAATCCTCCGCCGGATACGGGTAACGGGAAATCGCGTGCATCACCACAAGCGATGCCCATCTCTTTTTCAAAAATTCAACGGACTGGTCAAGTTCTTCAAGCGTTGACATGCCGGAGGGAATGATGATGGGTTTTCTCGTTCCCGCCATGAACTCAAGCATCGGGAAATCAAGGATGTCGGAGGACGCCACCTTCCAGAACGGCACGCCGAGAGCATGAAGTTTGATTGCCGCGCCGCGCGACATCGGCGTTGAAAAAAAAATGACGCCGAGCGCCCGGCACTTCTCGCGAAGAGGTTTCCAGAAGTCCTCCAGGGGAGTCGCCGCCTCGTTCCGCTTCACCCACTCGTAGCGGCTGTGCCCCTTGAAGTGCGGCGAATCAACATCAATATCAAGCTGTTCATCGGCAAGGTTATGCGTTTGGAATTTTACCGCGTTCGCCCCCGCGTCGCGAGCGGCTGTGACAAGCGTTACCGCCTTTTCAAGATAGCGGGAAACGGGCTCCTCGCGTTCGCTTTGTATGAAATTTTTGCCGATCTCGGCGACTATCATGGTCCTGCCCGAATCAAGCATTGTGTGAAGCTCCTCTGTCATATGCATATATAATGGGTTGTGCGCACTTTTTGTTACACTATGCGAGCTTTTAAACCGTATACACCGCATCGCGAATGGCCCCCGCAACACGCTTTCCCGCGCCTCCATCAAGCTCCCCAACATATTCACGGATGAGATCGCCTCGGCGTGCCGCCTCTTCGTCCGGGTGTTCAAGACACGCCCGCACATCCCGCACCAAGTCGTCATATGAGCGCGAAAGTTTAAATCCGCCAATCGCAAGAAGCGGACGGATGTGGTCTTGCTTGTAGAGCATCGCCAAACTTTTCGTCACAGGGGCGTTGGGCATCGTCTCAAAACACAAGTTGATAACGGGGCGGCCCAGCACCGCGGCCTCTATCGTAACTGTTGAAACAAAATTCACCGTAATGGCGGAGTAGTGGATCGTATCGGCAAGATGCTGCTTGTCGTCGCCGTTGAACTCCCAATCATATCGCGTTTTGGTGTCGGGAAATTTCTGGCCGGGTTGCACGAAATAAATGACCTTGCTTCCCGCAAATTCGGGAAGATCGCGCGAGGTATAGCTCGGCGGATACCTAACAAGGACCGCAAGATCGGAGGGCAAGACGCCACTTTGTATCTTCTCCTCAAGAAATTTCAAGATCGCAACCGTTGAATCGGTATACATCTCAAAAAGCGGCGAGAAAAAAATAAAGCGCTTTCCGACGGGAAGCCCCGCTTTTTTGTAGAACTCCTCGAGCGGGCTTGGCCGGTACCCGAAGTAGTGATCAAAACTCGGCACGCCGACCGTACGAATGGCGCTAGACGCCATATCGGCAAGACGCTCGGCCTCATCGGCCATGCGCTTTGTTTGTACAAGCAAAACGTCCGGCTGGACGCGAACAACGCCCTTTGAAGTAAGGTTGTCCCATGAGCGGACCATCGCCACCGTTTTAATGCCGCGGCGTTTCGCCTCGCGAAGAAGGATTGAATCGTTCGCGTTGAGTCCCAGAACATCGGAGGCAAACACCGCTTCGGGCCGGTACTTATCAAAATAGTCGTCGTACACGGAGCTTGTGGTCAGGCGGAGATCTGCCGCGCGAAACAAGCGCCGCAGTATTCGCGAACCGCCAAACACCTTTGAGATGCCGCGCTCGGCGATATATTCAAAACGTTTTCCATTATTGAGTAGGCGCTTTGACTGAAGATAATACACGTCCCAAGTATCAAGAAGGTTCGCGGCGATAAATTTCAGTATTTTTTCGGTCATGGTGCGTTCCTGTTGAACCGGCACCGCCTCAAATAGCAATCGCGGGTAATATCCTTTAAATGTGTTCCGGTAATATTCAAGTTTCGTGGGACGGCAAAAAACCACCACCCGAAGGGCAGGGTCGGCCATCAGTTCATGAATGGCGGCCGTCTGCAACATGATCGCCGACTGAAGCCCATGATAAATGGGCATGAAAATTGTTTTCTGTGTCGTCATGCTTCTGGAAACATGTGGTGGATCATCCGGTGTTTTCGGTACGCTCCTTGACAACCATTGGATTTCCGTACACAACAGAGTTCGCGGGCACGGACTTATTGCAAAGCGTTAATGCGCCGATGACCACATGATCCCCGATATCAATATCTCCAATCAATTTTGACCCAGCACCTACATAGACGTTATCTCCCAGACGAGGCATGGGGGAAGGAAGACGATCCTTCTTTCCCAGTGATACGCCGCCGAGAAGCGTACAGTTACGCCCGATGACCGCCCCCGTCCCCACCACAATGCCCTGCATATGCACCACGCGAAACCCGGGGCCGATCGCCGCCTTATACGAAATGTCGTTTGCGAACCGATAGATACGCGCGATATTCATGCGCTTTGTGATGTATCGCGCGAGCCGCCCATGTTTTGTATAAAAAAATTGGTTCACGCGAAGCCAGAACACACAGGTAAATTCGGGGGAGTTCCGCAAAAGATACAGCAGGGATTTTAGCGTGCGAAGAGGTGAAAACTCTGAGGCGTCAATGTGATACGCCTTCATGTCGCCAAGAATATTTTTTTTGAGGTCATGCATGATGGAAAACGTTATTCGGAAATGATGTCGCCTGCCTCAAGGCGGTGATAGGTGTTTGCTTGAAGCAATTCTTCGTGTACGTGTGCCGCCGCGCCCACGATCCGCGAAAGAAGGAAAAATGCGCCGGTGATGCGCCGATCAAAGCCAAGCTCAAGGGACGCGGCGGCAATCGCGCCATCTACGTTCAACGGGAGCGCTTTTCCCTTTTTCTTCTCAAGCAATCGCGCTATCGCGCGCGCCTTTTTGAAATACGCGCAGGGAAAACCAAGTGCTTTCGCGCGGGCATAGAGCGCCTCTGCGCGTGGATCTTCTTTTTTATATAGTTTATGCCCGAAGCCGGGAATGCTCGCCTTACGCTTGGAAAAATCAGCGACGATCGCCGCAGGGCTTTTTTTCTGCCACAAGAGTTCCGCCGCGTCCCGCACCGCGCCTCCGTGATGTTTCCCCACCGCAAGCATACCCGATGCAATCGCGGCCTCAAACGATGCGCCGGTGGATGCGGCTATCCGCGGAATGAATACCGAGGGTGCCTCAATACCATTTTCCGTTGCCGCTACCAGTAGGGCTTCCAAAAGCCGCCGCTCGCGCGATAATGGCATGTCGCCCCGCAGAAGCAAAAAAATGACGTCGGAAAAAGAGCGCGTGGAAATAAGCTCTGCGATATCGCGCCCCCTGATGGAGTGGACGCCGTTCACCGTTTTACTGATATTCGTACGAAATTTCACTTTTAGTTTTAAGATAACGCGATACGAGAGATCCAGACGCTAAGAGAAATACCCTGTTCGTCACCCGCGTCCATGCGCACATTAAAGCACTTTTGAGGATTTCGTTCCACTTGACAAAAAAACGATAACCCGACTTCGGTGGGATTTTTGCAGAACACTTTTAGTTGTACTTCCTCATTTCTTTTCTCTGACAACGCTCTTTTTCCCATTCTCGGGTTTCTGCCAAACTCGCAACATCCTATCTAATATTGGCTGCTCTATTTCTTCTTTCGGCAGCTTCACCACTGTTAATCCCTCCGGCTCAAGAAAGGAGCTGTAACTTACGTACGCCCCCTTCGGGTCAAGAACACGGACGATCTCAGCCGTGCGAAGATCGTGCGTATCAGCGCCGGGAATAAGCTCGCTTAATCGGACGATCGGATTGGGCGGCCTCTCCGGGTACCAGTGCTCTTTGTTTGGGGATTCTATTCCCATAGATTGATGATAGAAATTAAAAGTACCTGGAAATAAAGGTACCTGACACCTATTTTACTAGATTGATGATAGAAATTAAAAGTACCTGGAAATAAAGGTACCTGACACCTATTTTATTCTTTTTTTCCCGACCGATAGCACAAACAAAAGTGGTTGCATCTGATAACCATTTTTCTAGGTCTGATTCCAAAATTTCTGTAGGAGAAACAAAAAATCCATACGATCGTGACTCATGCGCACCTCGACAATGCCTACTGAGTACGCACTTTTTAACAATCGGCAACGAAGAAAATTTATCAATAAATTTGTGTGGATAAAAGGATTTTGGCAACGAATGTCCACTACCTCCCGTTTCTACAAGCACAGCTACACACATAGCAATTATATCTGCTAAAATCCGCCTCCGAAAACCCAGTTGAGCACCATTTTCTTTCGTGTTACGCCGATACTGTCACTCTTTTTGAGTTTCCTTTAACCATTGGAGCGCCTCCTTTGCGCGCTCAATAGTATACTGCATTGCCTGATCCGCAGGTACGCTTCTCCCTTCTAATTTTATTGTCGCTCTTGTTTTGTTAATCATTTTTTCATCTGCCAAGATTGATTATATGGCATCAGCTGGTTGCCTGTCTCGTGCTGAAAGAGTTTTTCAAGAAGGATTACCGAGGCATAGCGGAAATACTCCATGACTCTTCTGATCTAGTAATTGTACTTGGGTACTTGGTGTCAGGTACCTTTTTTATTTACTTCTTTCTTCTGCCCAGTATTTTTCTTGCGATCACAGCAATGTCTTCGGGGGTTTCGGCGATGTGGGCGCCGGCTTGTTTCAACGCATGCGCCTTGTAGCGGGCCGTTGTCCGGCCCTTCCCGACAATGGCGCCGGCATGTCCCAGCATCGTCTCGTGCGGAAGTTTTTCGGCAAAATATCCGCCGATCAGAGCAACAACCGGCTTTGTGATGAAGCCCTGCCGCATGGCATCGGCAAGCAAAACCTCGTACTCGCCCCCAACTTCGCCGAACACCACAAGAAGACGGGTATCGGGGTCGCGCTCAAAAAGAAGTGCCAAGTCGCGCATATCAGATCCTATCAAAAGATCGCCGCCGATGCCCACCACAGCACTTTGTCCGATGCCTGCTTTCGTAAGGATATGCGAAATTTCTGACGCCATGCCACCGCTTTTTGAGATGACGCCCGCAGGACCACGGGAAAATGTCTTAGCGCCGCTCTCGGAACTTCCAATGCTTCCAATTTTTCCGCGGCCGGGCGATATGATGCCGACCGAACTTGGGCCGATGATGCGTGCGCCACAAAGACGCGCAACGGAAAGAAGGCGCGCCGTATCAAACACGGGAACGCCCTCGCTCAATATCACGATGAGAGGAATGTCGGCGCATATCGCCTCAAGAGCGGCATCACACACAAAGGGTGCCGGCACCGTAATAAGCGAAGTGTTGATCGCGGGATGCCTCCGGACGGCTTCCGCAACAAAGTCATAGACGCGCGTGCCGGAGGATGTTTTCATGCCGCCCTTTCCGGGAGTTACTCCAGCAAGCACCGGCGTGCCGTAGCGCATCATCTCGCGCTCGGCACGCGCCCCCTCTTTGCCGGTGATGCCCTGTATCACGACTCTCGTTTTTTTATCTATAAGAATACTCATTGTGTGTATGCGCGCGCTACTATTATTTTTGCACTTTCAGACATGGGGGTCTCGGAGCCGAACATGGCGAGATCGTATCCATATTTTTTTGCGGCACTGCGCAAAAACGCAAATGCCTCCTCTTGGCGCGGTCCGTCGCGGCGAATAACTATGGGGTAGGTGGGACGCGGCGAGGTGCGCCGAAGGCCCTCAACAAATCCGCGCATCGTTTCAAAAATATCGGTGAAGTTCGCGCGCCCACCCACCACCCAGCACCCCTTGAGCCCCGGGCGCGACAGTACGCGTTTCGTAAGATCGCGTACAACGTCTGCCGAAGGATTTCCCGAATACTCCGAGTAGACGGCAGGCCTGCCTCCGCATTTCATAAGTACATCCAAATTTACGAGCGAGGCCCCGCCGCCGGATGCAAGAACTGCGATATCACCACCAAGTGGCAGTATGCGGCGCGCTTCGGGGGCTCCATGCGCAGGATCAATGATGACCTTGGCATCCCCCGCCACGCATCGCCCGTCGGGAAAATAGAAAAGCGGATTTATCTCGACAACAAGCGCGTGTTCTCGTGAAAAAAGTTCCCACAATGAATGCATGACGGAAGAGACGTGCCCGCCAGATGGTATTTCTAAGGCGGCAACAGCGGCGCGAACGGTAAAATCGGGCAGACCGAACAACGGGTCAATGGGAAATACCACAGCCGGTAGTATCCGCGACCCGCCCCTTCGCGATACCACAAGCACCGGTGAGCGCGTTCTCGTATCATAACTGATGCTGATATAGAGTTCTCGGGCACAGCGAACCTCTTCTTCGGCAAGAAGGTGGCGAGGGCGCTCCCCTCCGATGGCGTTGACAAATAAACGCGCGCTCGCCTTCCGAAATTCGCTTGCGCGCACCACGCGCACAATGCCGCCGTGTTTTTTTCGCGCACCTGATAACACCTGTGATTTTAGAAAAAAAGGCGCCCGAAGCGACACTCGCTTTTTTCCAGGAGAAATACGCTCGCTTTTCGGGACGGCGATGCCGTATGTCTTGAAAAGTTTTTTTCCTTGGTATTCGTAGAGTTTCATATCACTATGTTGTGCGCCACCCGACCGCCTTTTTTATCACCGACAAAAAGAGTGCTATATCTGATCGGTGAAGCGCAAAATCGCGGAGGGTAAGCGTAAGATCGGGGTACATCCGTATAAGCATCCAATACATGAGAACGGTCATAGCAATATTCGTCGCGACATGCTCAATGCCAAGCGCGTAGAGCCCGAAAAACGGCGTAAGGGAGAACAGGAGTACGACGGCCGATATGACTTTTGCCAGCATGCGGAAAAAGATCGCGCGCTGTTGGCGAAACACATGCAGGTACGTATTGCAAAAATACTGCACGCCGAGCACGAGCATTGAAAGAAGCATCACGTAAAACACCGGAAGCGACGGCGTGTATTTCGGCAAAAAAAGATGCACCAGCAAAGAGCCGCCGACCGCACCTCCCGCGACCATGACAAGGTAGATGTACGTTGAGTATTTCACACCGAGAGCGAAATATTCTTTCTGCACGTTCCCGGACGACAGTTTATACGGAAGGAAATTTGCGAGCACTTTTTGCACCGGAAACAGGAGCGCCAAGTACAGATACATACTGCTTGCGACGTTAAATAGTGCGACCGCCTCGGTGGAAATGAGGAATTTTATGATGTAATTCCTTCCGTTCGTCAGCGCCTCGCTCAAAATATTCGTGAAAATTGACCACTTGCCATACGCGCGTATGATCGCAAGAATCGCGTGCGGCCAGCCAAGGGCATATTCCCTCCAGAGCGTCAGAAGATCGCTTCGTAATACGAATATGCTGATAGATATGTTCACGCCCTGCGATATGACATTGGCAAGTATCACGTACCAAATGATGGGCTCGCGTACCGTGAGAATGGTAATGAGCGTTGCCACGTTGATCGCGTCAAACAGCGGATTGATGCGCGACACCGTGGAAAGAGCGCCAAGCGCGCCGTAAAGGATCATAAGCTGATCATTTAAGAACCGGAAGAAGATAAAAAGCGAAGAAACCTGCAGGACGCGGATGAGCCCGTCGTAGTACTGTCCGCTTAAAAAGTAGGTGACAAAAATAAAAAAAGCGGCCCATACAGTGAACGCCAAAAAAAATTTCGCGGTGAAGAACTCAAAATACAGCTGGCCCGCGTGGGCGCGATCCTTGGCTTTAACGGCAAGAGCGATGTCGTTCTTTATGACATCGTTGAAACCGGAGAACAGAAACACCTGAAAAAGCCCTATCAGGGAAAGAACAAGGCGGAACACCCCATATTCATATATGGTCAGGTGATAGATAATATAAAGCGAACCCACCATTGAGATGCCCGCGGAAACAAGGCCACTTGCGGTATACAGGAGCCCGGTGCGGACTATCTCTTCTTTTTTGAAGTCGTCTCGTATGAGGGTCATGAGGACGCCTGCGCTTTTCCGAAGAATTCCTTACATGCCCGTATGATATACCGAATTTCGTCCGGCGTCATTTTTTGATGACTCCCGATGTAAAACCCGTTCTCGTTCACCCATTTCGCTACGGGATAGCGATGCTCAATGTCGTCCCCAAAAAGTTTTTTGTAAACGGGTTGATTGGTAAGGGGTAGCATGTCGCGCGTTTCAATATTATGCTCCTCAAGAAACATAACAAGGTCGGATTTTTTGATGCCGCTCTTTTTTCTAATGACGATGGGAAACATCATGAAGGCGTGTCCAACCAACGCCGGGTGCCACGGCAACTGGATATATTTTTTAAATGGCGTAAGCCCGCGTATAAGACGCGCGGCGTTCGCCTGTCTTCGCGAGAGAATGGTCTTGTAGCGCTCAAGCTGGGCAACGCCCAACGCCGCCTCCATTTCGGTTGAGCGGAAACTGTATCCGAGGCGCTCAAACCGGAACCGGCGCGAGACGACCGAAAAAAGCCCCTGCTGATCAAGATTTTTATCATCATCAATGGAGGTATAAATGCCGTCGCGCCCGTGATTCGCTAAACTTTTGAGCACGCGCGCGTATGCGGGATGATTAGTGCAGGTAATCCCGCCGACGCCCGTTACCACCAAGTGCGCCGCGTATGTTGAAAAACAGCTAATATCGCCGATGGAGCCGACCGGACGGCCTTTATACTTTACGAACATCGTCTCGCACGAATCCTCTATGACTTTGAGATCATGTTTTTTTGCTATCTTCATGATGGGATCCATGTCGGCGGGCTGGCCGAAAAGATGCACCGCCATGATGGCGCGTGTTTTTTTCGTGATGGCGCGCTCTATGTGCGCCGGATCAATATTGTAGGTCTTCGGCGACACATCAACAAACACGGGCGTAAGTCCGTTCATAATAACGACGTTTGACGTTGCGATGAACGTTACCGCGGGGCAGATGACCTCATCTCCCTCATTCCAATTCCCCAGCTCCTTCAAAGCCGCGACCGCCAGACGCAAAGCGCTCGTGCCGGAATTCACCTTCATAGCAAACCGGCACCCGTGAAGCACCGCGAACATCTCCTCAAATTTGCGGTGGAACGGGCCATAGGAAAGACGGCCGGAATCAAGCACGGCCATAACATAGTTCTTTTCTTTGTCGGTGATGTCCACGCACCCGACGCCGATTTGATGAGAATACTTTGGCAGAGACATTGGATACACTACTGTCTAATTAGAAATTAGATATTAGGAATCTGGAATTTACACATCTTACGCTTCCTTCCGTGCGATCAGATCGGTACACGATCGTATCTTTTGATCTTCCGGCATACGTAATACTTACTACTTAATACTTTATACTTCATGCGGAAATCGCACTCCAATTTTCTCACAATCCGCTTTCAACATGATCTTCGTAAGTTCCTTGAACCCGACCTTCGGCTTCCAGTTGAGCTGTGTGTGCGCTTTTGCCGGGTTTCCTATCAATACATCTACTTCCGCCGGACGGTAATAGCGAGGGTCAATGCCGATGTGTTTTTTCCAGTCAGAAATGCCTGCAAGCCGGAACGCCTCCTCGACAAACTCACCGACACTGTGGTGCTCGCCCGTTGCAATAACATAATCGTCGGGATGCGCGTGCTGAAGCATGCGCCACATCGCCTCCACGTACTCGGGGGCATACCCCCAATCACGTTTTGCGGTAAGATTGCCAAGATAAATCTTGTCGCGTTTTCCGGCAAGAATTTCCGCGACTCCCATCGTGATCTTTCGCGTCACAAAATTTTCGCCCCGCCGCGGGGACTCGTGGTTGAACAAAATGCCATTACAAGCAAACAGGCCATAGGCCTCGCGATAATTCACTGTATTCCAAAACGCGAACACCTTTGCTGTGCCATACGGGCTTCGCGGATAAAACGGCGTTCGTTCCGTCTGGGGCGTCTCCTGCACCTTGCCGAACATTTCTGAGGACGACGCCTGATAGAATTTCGTTTTAAGACGTGTCTCGCGTATCGCCTCCAAAAGCCGCAATGTTCCAAGCCCCACCGTATTTGCGGTGTACTCAGGCATATCAAAACTTATCCGGACATGGCTTTGTGCGCCAAGGTTATAGATCTCGTCGGGCGCTATTTTTTCAAGAAGGCGCGAAAGGTTTGACGCGTCGGTAAGATCGCCGTAGTGAAGAATAAGGTGCTCGGTGTTTTGCGCGTCCTGGTAGATATGTTCAATGCGTTCGCGATTGAAACTGGAAGACCGGCGCACGAGCCCGTGCACCTCGTACCCCTTATTCAAAAGAAGCTCCGCGAGATAGGAGCCGTCTTGTCCGGTGATACCAGTGATGAACGCTTTTTTCTTATTCATACGAGATGCAAAGATAAGATGTATTCTTTAAGCGAACGTTTCCAGTGCGGAAGCTTTGGCAATTTTGTGTTTATAAGAAAGGGCGATGCGGGGCGCTCAACCTTAAAAATATCCTTTCTGAAAGCCCTTCGCAAGCGGGCACGCGCCGCCCGCGTCCGCAGGGCGCCGCTGCCGAAACAAAGAATTCTCTTTATTTCAAGAGCTATTTCGTATTTTGAAACGGCCCGTTCCGCGTCGTTTACAACGTGATAAGTGCCCGAATTGTTACGACCAAAACAAAGCGGCAGAACGCTCCTCACGAGGTCCCGCGTCCACGTGGGGACGCTTTTTTGGTCGGAAACAAGCGTCAGCGTCTCACTGCGAGCAAGCGCCTTCGCGACCGTATCTATAAAATAGGTTTCGCGGAACCGCGAGTAGATCCACGAGGTGCGAACGATATAATACCGAAGCCCGGCGGAGCGCGCCTCGTGTTCAACATTGTTTTCTCCACCGTATTTTGAACCGCCATAGGCATTCACCGGATGGGGCGTGTCGGTCTCGCGATACGCCTTTTTATCGTTCCCGAACACATCCGAGGTGCTGATGTGAACGAACACCGCACGGCGCAATTTCGCATCCCCCAGCGCGCGGACGATGTTTCCCGGGCCGAGGGCGTTCACTTGCCACGCCTTCAGAACGTGGTCTTCGCAAGCATCCACATTGATGAATGCCGCGCAATTGATGACGATATCGGGCCTCACTTTTTTCATGCATCCGGCAAGCGCCGATTCATCGGTAATGTCGGCGGTGCGATGCGATGCCGGAAATACCCGATACCGTGCGTTCTTTCGTAAGGCATAACAAAATTCTTTGCCGAGCATTCCTTCGGCTCCGAACACAAGAACATTTTTTTGAACACGCTTTTTTTTTTCGTGCTTCATAGGTTACGCGAAAGTACGGTGCGGTATACGCCGATAGTAACTGCTGCGGCCTTCGTCCAGCTGTATTCCTTCGCCTTTGCAAGGCCGCGCGCAATAAGGCGTTCGCGAAGATCGCGGTCGCCTATGAGTTGCGCCATGCCGCGGGCGATGTCGGCTGATGAGAACGGGTCCACGAGAACCGCGGCGTCCCCCACTATCTCGGGAAATACCGAGCGGTTTGAGGTAACGATCGCAACACCGGACTGTAACGCGTCAACGATCGGAATGCTGAACCCGTCCGACGTTCCTGCTTGCACGAACATGTCCGCAAGATTATACACGGCAGACATGTCCTCGCTTTCAATGTAAGGCGCAATGTAACACGCATCTTTTTGCGGCAGGGCGCTTATCGCGCGCTCAACCATGGCGTCATAGGCGGGCGCGTGGGATTTGCCGCCAAGAATAACAAGCTGATGCGGAATGCTATTTTTTTCCTGCAACATACCAAACGCCTCAACAACGCGATGCACATTCTTATGCGGCACGAGACGGGCCACCTGCAAAATGTAGGGAAACCGGATGCCGTATTTTTCCCGCAGTTTCTTTTTGGCGGGTTCAATTTCTTCGGGGCGGAGCGGCCGCAGATCAAGAGCGCCCGCAAGGCGTATGCCGAACGCCTGCTCCCGCCTTAACCCGAAGTAGCGTGCCATGTTTTCGGCAGGAAAATCGCCATCGGCGATCGCGGCGTCAATATGATATTTGCCCCAGAACTTTATAAACCATTCAAATATATAATTTGTCGGCGTGCGAAAACGCGGAGACCCTTTTTCTGGCGCGTCGTGAAATGTTACGACGAATTTTTTCGCGCGCAACCGCCAGAAGAAAGGAAAAAGTTTTGGGCGCGGAAAATGTATGATATCAAACTCCTCTTTGCAGGTGAAAAAGAAGCGAAGGAACGAGGTGATGCCGGTCCACTTCGGAAGTTTGAACGTTTTGATGGGAATGCGCCGGGCACGGGAACACACCGGCACTACGCACTTTCCTTCGCGATGGATAAGCACCAGGTCAATATCATCCTTGAAATTCGTTGCGTACTCTTCAATAAGGCGCTGCATATAAAAAGCGGTCCCCATCGCCTTGCGGTCAATATCGTCCGTGATAAAACCTACTTTTATTTTCTTCCTGTCTCCGATCTCCATGCTCATACTAGTTCTCCCGTTAATCTCGCAACATACATTAGTTCTCTCTCCCATCAATAATACTCTCAAGAACCGTCATATGTTTCTCCATAGAAAATTCCTTACTGCGAACTTTCGCGGCATCTCCATATCGCCGCCGCAAATCGGCGTCAAAAAGCAGGAGAAACATTTTTTCACGAAGTCCCGACACGTCTTTCGGTTCAATCACAAACCCGCTCTTTCCATCCTCAACCAGTTCCCATGCGCCCGACACCCGCGTCGTCACCACGGGTTTTCCTGCGGCCATTGCTTCCACCAAGACGACCGGCAACCCTTCCCACAACGACGGCAGGACAAACACATCGGCAAGCGCCATGATGTCGGCCGTGGGCCACACGCCGGGCATGAGTACCGCGTCGGCAAGTCCGCGTTCGGCTGTTTCACGCATAAGAGCATCGCGAAGCCGCCCCTCGCCGAATATGACAATGCGAAATTTCACCTCGGGGTGAAGGGCCTGCATTTCTTCCGCCGCCCGCAAAAGATAGGTGTGTCCTTTTTGGGTGATAAGCCGCCCCGCAGTAACAGCGATTGGCACGCCATCGGGGATCCCAAGCTTTTTTTTAAGATCAGCCACAGCATGCGTAGGCGCGATAATATCTCCGAACGGAATGGCGTTGTAATTTACGATAAATTTTTCCTGCGGGATATGCTCTTGCGCCGCGGTGAAAGCCAGCACATCGCGGGAAACGGCGATGATGCGTGTCGTGCCATACGAAAGAAGTTTATCAACAAGCACCTGCCACCACGCTTTGTCGGCATACATATTCTGCTCGTGCGCGATAATAATGGGAACGCGGGCCACAAGCGCTGCCCCGCGTACAAGCGTATTCGTAAAAAAAAGGGCCGTGACCACTGCGTCAAACCGCTCTCGTTTTAAGAACACGTATATGCGCCACACGGAAACAATGTCCCACAAGTGCCGCACATGGAACCGCACGAAGCGTTCTCCAAGAAATTCCGTCTCGCGCGAAAAATTCTTCTCCGGATCCGGCATAAGCACCGTCATCCACACCTCAAAACGCGCTGGATCAAGAAACCGCGCCTGATTCAGCGCAACACGTTCGGCCCCGCCGACCGAAAGATTGTTCACCGCGATCAGTATCTTTTTTTTCATGATGTCGGCGTTTTCGGATACGCACACACAAACGCCCGTTCGCGTGAAAAAAACCACGAGAGAATCTTTGCGAAAAATCCTTCGCGCCTGACCGTCAACACTTCTACCGAACCGAACGCCTGTACGGCCGCCTGCATATATTCGGGTGCTAGTGCCCCGCCGGGCACGACCCCAATGAGCACGCCTCCCGGAACGAGATGGTGTGCCGCCTTATAAAAAAGAGTTGCATAATCAATCCGGCCATACGCCTCATCTACTACGATCCTGTCAAATTTACGGCCATGAAGATCGGCCCAATCCCCCGCAAGGTCCATGAACACGGGTTCCAGCGAAAGCGCTTCTACAACAGCGACAAGCCGATTGGCATCGGTGTCAATGCACACCACGCGATTCCCGCGGCTTATATGTTGTATGAGCGCCCCGTTCCGGCACCCGATAATAAGTATTGCCGTATGAGGATTCATGCGCGCGCGAAAAAAATCTGCGCGCACGCGAATGCCGCGACTCATCGGCTCGCCCGCAACTCCTTTGGTATTGTTTTGCATGATGTCGGTCATGATATGTTTTACCTATTTCCGGCAACCGCACGCGCTCCATATTGCCGCGTGTAATATTCTTGGTACGACGCATCCATCACATGCTGTAACCACTTGCTGTGTCCCCGGTACCAGGCGACCGTTTTTTCAAGCGCCTCGGCATGGGAGTACTGCGGCCGCCACCCAAGTTCGTTTCGTATCTTTTCGTCGTTGATAGCATAGCGCCTATCATGCCCAGGCCGGTCTTCCACAAATGAAATAAGATCGTCGCCCTTACCCAAAAGCCGAAGTATGGCATGGAGAATATCGCGGTTCGTTTTTTCCTCGCCGCCGATGACATATGTTTCGCCTGCGCGGCCGCGCATTATGACCGCATCAAGCGCACGGACGTGGTCGTCAACGTGTATCCAGCTTCGCGACTGCAGGCCGTCTCCGTACACGGGTATCTTTTTTCCCGCAAGTGCATTCACGATCGCAAGCGGTATGAACTTTTCCGGAAACTGATACGGCCCGACATTATTCCCGCAGTGGGTCACGATTGCCGGAAATCCGTAGGTGCGAAAGTATGCGTGCGCGAGGTGATCCCCCGCCGCTTTTGACGCGGCATACGGACTTGATGGCGCGAATGGTGATACTTCGCTAAACTTTTTTTGGGGATCGGGCGGAAGATCGCCGAACACCTCATCGGTAGATACCTGGATGTATGTTTGTACACCGAGGGAACGCGCGGTATCAAGCATGACCTGTGTTCCCAGAACATTCGTCCGCATGAACGGGGCGGCATCCATGATGGAGCGATCAACATGTGATTCTGCCGCAAAATGAACCACGACATCGGCGCCCGCCATGTGCGTTTTCATGGCCGAGGCATCGGCAACATCTGCCCGCACGAATGCATACCGCGGATTTTGGGCGACATCGTGAAGATTTTCCAAATTACCGGCATACGTCAAAAGGTCAATATTCATGACAACATCATCAGGATGCGCCGAAAGCCAATACCGGATAAAATTACTGCCGATAAAACCTGCCCCGCCCGTAACAAAAAGTTTCATATGTATGCGTTATGCCATGCACGCCAACTCCTGAACACGTTTTACATTAATTCGTAATACGCACCCTTGGTGTTTCCCGTTTTTTTGAGGATGCCGCGGGTGACAAGCATGCGGGCGTAGCGCGTTGCGGTCGCATCGGAAACGTTCAGATGTTTTTCTATGTCACGGTTTGCGATCCGCCCCCGCTCCCGCGCAAACACAACGATCTTTTCCAGGCGTGATTCTATGTTCTTCCTTTTTGCCGCTCTCACAATCTCTCTAAAATCCTTTTCCGGTGTACTTGGCGTTGATGCGCCCGGTGTCGGCTCCATGGCGGAAGGCGCGGGCCTTTCGGGTTCTGCCGCGACCGGAGTACTTGTTTCCGATAGGACCGCGGGAGTCGTTGGGGGCTCCATTGGCGTAATCACCGCGGGATCGGGTGAAGTAGGCCCGCTTTCGGGCATCTGGCTCGGCACATCTTTCGGAGTAGCGGGCGGCACTATTTCTGGTTGCTGTTGCTCATCCATGCCTTACTTTACCAAGAATTGGCTCAAAATGCCAAAAATTAATTGGCTCATTTCAAAGAAATGAGCCAATTAACGGAGCGCCGTCGTGAGCAAGTTCCTGGGGCAGGTGGGAACATATTTGAACCACCCACTCCCCTGTGGGTAGATCTGCGTATCCGAGTATAAATACCATTAGCTCTAACTTGCTGATTCCCCCGGTAGCAGGAACAAGCAAGCTATTGGTGCCTGTTTTTTGATAAAAAATACCGCCATGATGGCGGCGTGTAGCGCTTCGGCTAACAGACAGAATAAAAAGTTTTAATTATCACCTTCATTTCCTCTTGCAATCCGGTCATCAAACTCTTTAATACGTTTTTCTCTCATCGCATCCAACACCGCATCAATTTTTTTCCAATCATCTGCGGTCAATATGGAGCAACAGTCGTATTCTAACCCAGAAGTTACCGGCCTTTTCTGCCTAGGTCCTGGACATTTTTTGTCTTTTTCTTCCGGGTATTGAACCTCAACATCGGAGTGGCATATTACACAGTGACCCCAACCATGGCCGAAGCAGTTAAAGCTATGCTGAAAACCAGCGGCTCGTAATCTATCATTTAAATCATTGCTCCGCTCATTCATTGCCGCCCCGCGTTTGTCATGTCAATGTACTAACCGTTTTATAGCAAGATGGGGAATGAGAGTCAAGATCAAAAAAGCTTGAATTTGAAAACAAGCCAAAAGCCCTATGTAAGAGAAAAAAGAGGGGGGAACAGACTTGGTGTTAATTTCTTGCCAAAACTTAGCGAAGACAATCCGTCTATTCTCTCATTTCCGCCACAGGCGAGCATGCGCGGGAATTAGAGAATAGAGCAAAGACCTACATGAAAAATATTTTTAGCTCTTATGCTTCAACAACCTCACAAAACACACGGGCAAGATCTGCAGCAAAGCGTTTTGTGGCAAAAAGCGAAAGTGCTTTTGCCTGGGCGTGTTTCCCAAACGCCTGCGCCTCACCCGGGTTTAGAAGAAGACGCACTATCGCCTGCTTCAAGGCCGCCGCGTCCTCGGGAGGAACGGTAATGCCATCTTCTCCGCTCGTAAAATAATCGGGAAGCGTTGTGCGGGCGGAAGTTACCACCGCGCGGGCCGACACCATGGACTCAAGAAGCACGTACTGCCCGGAGCAATCCGACCCTTTCAGTTTTTCCTCGGCGATGGTGGGAATAACGGACAGTTCCGCGTTCGCGTACAAGTTCGGCATGGAACTTGCCGGAAAATAATTGATGAGCACGTTTTTCGGCATATGCGGAATGTCTTGGAAGCTCCGCGGGGGCGCCGCGATGACAACTTTTGCGGGAAGATCGTCAGCGATCGCAAGAAGCGTTTTATAATCACGACCGACATCGCGCCCCGCGCTGAAAATATACCGCTCGGGAATAAGCCGCTCCGGACGATCCGCCGCCCCGCTCAAATAAAAATTGCCGTCAACGCCGTATGGCACATAAAAATTTTTGCGTTCGGGAAGTCCTGCCGCGCGCAAATACTCCGCTTGCGCGCGCGAGGGCGAGACGATGGCGTCAGCCGCAAAGACGGCTTTCCTCACAAACCACCCCTTTAGCGCGCTGGCGTTTCTCTGAAGAACATTTGATAGGTACGTATTATACATGACCCACCTTGGCCGCTTCCACCGCAACACATATTTCACAAGAAAGAGAGTCGCAAGTCCCGCGCCGGAAAACACGAGGTCATACCGCCGGAATTGAAAAAGCCCCGGCAATTGGGTCAGATTGAATGATATGCGGCGAAAAAATTCGGTGGACCTATTCTCAAGAAATCTGGCATCAATGCCGTTCTCTCCCATATAGTTAAGCCCGATGAGCTGGGTGTCCGGCTCAAGCCCCTTTTTCCAAAGGTCATATACTTTTTTCCTGGGACCGGCGTAGAGGTAGAGAACCTTCATATGAATTATATAAGCCTGCTCTTCCACGTGTCCGGAGTTTTGTCGTTGACGATCTCAAGCGGCAGATGATACTCAAATGGCTTCGGGCCACGCGCCTGAATCCAGGAAACTGTTTCTGCGATGCCGTCTTTCAGCGAGACGGTCGTTTTATATCCAAGAAGCGAACGTGCTTTTTCTGCCGAACATCCGGCGTATTTTACCTCCTGGGGACGTGGCGGAACATAGATAGGTTGAAGCTTGAAGTTCAGTATGTCGGCAATGGTGCGAGCAATGTGATTCACGGTGACAAACTCCTCATCGGGCCCGATATTTACCGTGTGTCCCGCAGCATGTTTTTCAAATCCAAGTTTTTCCAAGGGTTGAATGGCATCAGCCACGAACGTAAAACTCCGCTTCTGCTCGCCATCTCCGTAAATAATCGGCTGTTTTCCCTGGAGCATCCGGTTTATCATGATGGATACAACGTTTCGGTATGGATCGTCATACTTTTGGCGCGGGCCGAAAATATTGTGGGGTACGGCGTGCGCGAATTCAAATCCGTGCGAGCGCGCCATGATCTCAATGTACATTTCCGATGCATACTTTGCCACGCCATATGGGTCCACGGGGCGCGCCGGCATGTCCTCGCTGAAAACCCCGCCCTCGCCGCCCTGGTGGCCGTAGCGCGCCATGCTGGAACAAAAAACGACACGCTTGACATCGTTTAACACGGCCGCGGCAACCGTTGCCACTGTTGAGTTGTAAGTATGCTGCGTGATGAGATTCGGAGAAAACACCGAAAGCCCCTCGTGCGGGGCGGCGGCGCAGTGATAGAGCACATCAACTCCCGCGAGGGCTTTTTTCATCTTCTCAAAATCGCGCGCGTCCGTTTCGTCAAATTCAACACCATCGGGAACGTTGTCGCGGTACCCGCCGAGCATGTTGTCGCACCCCGAAACCCGGTGCCCCAGCGCCAACACGCGGTCAGCCACATGGCTTCCGAGAAATCCCGCAACCCCCGTTATGAATACATGTGATGCCATAAAGTAAAAACGGCTAAGATGCGCTATTCCTACAGTAAAATGAATGGCACACCAAGTCAAACCACGCCCCTATGCCGCTTCAGTGTAGCGCGGCACAGCAACTATTTTGACTATATACATACTAAGAGATTTTATCATGCTAGCAGGCAGAGCAGGGCGGATGGGGGCGTGGTCAACGTGGCCCCGCACACGCGGTACACCATTACGCATCTTTCTGTTGCATGCGCATGACGAAATTTGCGGCGCGAAGAAGCGAATCAAAGGTCCCGGCGTCGTTCCACTCCCCCTTGATAATGTCATACGTCATGTCTTTCCTCTTAATGTAGGCGTTATTCACATCGGTGATCTCAAGCTCCCCTCTTCGTGAGGGCTTAAGCGTGCGGATAATATCAAACACCGAACCGTCAAACATGTACAACCCAGTCACGGCAAAATGCGATTTCGGCCATTTCGGTTTTTCTTCAATGGCAACAATGCGCTTCCCCGCAAACACCGCGGCCCCGAACCGATGGACGTCGGGAACCTCTTTCAAAAATATTTTTGCGCCATGCCGCTTACGGGAAAATGCCTTTGCGGCGGCCGCGACCGAGCCCTCAAAAATGTTATCCCCCAAAATAACCATTGTTTTTCCGCCATCGGCAAAATCCTCGGCAAGCGAGAGGGCCTGCGCAATACCGCCCGCCTCCTCCTGCACCTCATAGGAAAGCCGAATGCCGTGCTCTTTGCCGGAGCCCAACAGATTCAAAAAATGCCCCGCGTGTTCCGGTCCTGTGACGATAAGCACATCTTTTATGCCCGCACCCACAAGCGTACCCAACGGATAATAGATCATCGGCTTGTTATACACAGCAAGTAGATGCTTGTTCGTAACTTTCGTGATGGGCAAAAGCCGCGTGCCGCGGCCTCCGGCCAAAATAATTCCTTTCATAGCAAGTGCCTTCGTATTCATGCGCATATGTTATTTTTTCTTCGCGTATACCTCCATCTCGTCAAAAAGATTTACCGGTACGATGAGCCAGTGCAAAAACCCGGGACCCCCGCGACCGAATATCCGGTGAAAAATATACTGCAGAGAAAAAAATCGCCAGTAGCTTCGCGCGGATGCTACGTGAAATCCGTTCTTCTCAAGATACGCCTTCAAAACAGGAAGTGTAAAGTAGGTGATGTGCGAAGGAAGCAGGGCCTCCCAGTGCTCACCCAGCATGCGCGCGGCAATACTATCAAAGCGCGGCGCGGAAAGCGCAAGGATTCCACCCGACTGCAACTTGGCGCCGGCCACCCGCAAAAATTCCATGGGCCCGCCAAGATGCTCAATCACGTCCCATGCGGTGATAACAGAAATAGTGCCGTCGGGCATTGCGGCAAGATGTTCAAGTCCTCCCCGCGTGACAGTTGAAAGACCCAGATGCGTTCGCGCAAATCGCGCGGGCGCCTCTCCCATTTCTATCCCATGCGCGTCCCACCCGATGCGCCGCGCCTCATCAACAAAAAATCCTGGGCCGCACCCGACATCCAAAAGCATGCCCGAATGACCGCCGAAAGCCCGCGAAATTTTTTTCAGAAGGTGTGCGGCCGTACGACGCCGCCCACGACCCTCGCGCACATACTCATCATCAAGCGGTTGGCTTCCATATAATACCGCAAGATCGGGAAGTGTTGAGCGTGGCACGAACGAAAGAGAGCAGGCAGTGCACCGTACGATCGCGCCATGCCCGTTTCCCCCTTCGGTGATGCGGTACGCCTCGCGGTTCTCCCGGAACCGATGAAAATGTTCCGTCTCGGCACGCAGTAGTTGGTGCCGCCTCTCGCCGCATCCGGGGCACGGGTCGTCTACGGATGCGACCCACCGGAACACATCGCGCGACACACCAAGTTTGGACACAAGGTAGTAAAGAAGCACCGACAGGAACGAGAATCCGTATTGAACGCTCTTCCAAAATCCTATCATGGATGCCTCGGGAAAATATCGCGTCGTGATGGGAATTTCTCCGATGCGAAACCCCGCCATCCGCACCTGCGCGATGATCTCGGTGTCAAAAACAAAATTATCGGAGTTCAATTCAAACGGAATACGCCCGAGCACCACCCGCGAATACGCGCGAAATCCTGAATGATACTCGCTTAAACGAAGTCCCAGTATGGCATTTCCGATCTTCGTAAGCACGATATTGGCGATGTATTTCCAGAGTGGCATGCCTCCTTTTCTTGCGCCCCCCGGTATCAGCATGCGCGACCCGAACATGGCGTCAGCCGCGCCCTCTGCGATCGGACGGATAAGTTCGGGAATGAACGCGGGGTCGTACTGAAAATCTGGATGCACCATGACCACGATGTCGGCGCCCGCCGCCAGCGCCTCGCGATAGCACGTTTTTTGGTTCCCGCCGTACCCGCGGTTTTTTGGATGCACGACCGTTTTGATACCCAAAGAGCGCGCATGTGCCGCGGTGTCATCGGATGATGCGTCATCAACGAGTATGACCTCATCAACCCACGCCGTCGGTATTGCATCAACGGTTTTTTTAAGCGTCCGCACCGCGCGATAGGCGGGCATGACGGCAACAACTTTATATGTTCGCATATCGTTCGTAGAGCAGAGTAACACCCCCGCTTACAAGAATGAAATAGAGCGGAAGAATGACGACTCGCATGCGGGCATCAATACTTAACGCAACCGGCAGAGTGGCAAGCGCGAATGACACGATGAGCACGCCGAGAAAAATGACGAACCACCGCTCACCACGGCGCAGGAGAACCAAAAAACCGAGGACCGCCAAAAGCGCATAGACAAGCCAAAGCGCACGCCCGAAAAGATTCAGCATGTATCCGCCGGACCAAGAAGAAGTGCCGGAGCCCCCGCCAACCAGAGCCGAAATATCGGTCTTGTGAGCGCCAAGCGGAAGACCCGCGCGATCAATAAAAATATATGACATCGTATCATACGTGAAGTAGTTTACCAAAGAAATTGCCTCCAGTTTCAGAAACGGCACAGGGTTTTCCCGAATGATGTTTTTTGTCTCACTCCAAAAGTATGAGTTAAAGCGGACGTTATAGAGATCATTCTCAACAAGCGGCCGCCCGAGCGCAAGTTCACTCCCATGCGTCCTATCAAAATCAGTGACAAAACGGCCAAGCACCTGCTTCCACGGAACGCCGTCGCGAACGGTGATGACGGAAGCGCCAAGCCGCGTGTAGATGTTCACGGGGCCGATGGCGGAAAATGACGCAACGCCGAACACCTCTCTGTTCCGCCAATACCACGGTGCCACCGATCCGGCAAATACCAGCACAAAAAGAACCGCCGCAACGAACGCCCGCCCGAAAAAAAACTCCTGCCGCATGCGCACCAGAAAAAATAATCCGGCAAACACCGCGGCAATACATGCAACATATAAAAACACCGGCCGCGTGAGCGCCGCTACACCGAAAAGCGCTCCAGCTCCAGCCGCGTACGCCACGCGCTGCGGAGACGAAAGCCATCGCACCATGAAAAACATTCCTCCCAAAAATACCGGCACGAATAATCCCTCAGTCCCGATGAGTACGGTGTAAAACCGAAGGTGCGGATCTATCGTCATAAGGACCGCCGCCACCCGCAACACGCCCTCGCCGATGTGGGGCCGTGCCAGAAGATATATCAAAAGAGGAACGAACGCCATCGCAAGCGCCTGCGCGATCACCGCGGGAACGAACGAGCCGGAAAGTGCGTATGAAAACAACAGATAGAATGGGTACCCGGGAGTCCGCAAACTATCGGGAACAAACGGCGCGTTGGCATCCACCGAAAACCCGTTCCCCAAAAAAAGGTTCCTCGCAATGCCGGTATACTCCGAGGCATCGGTCTGCATAATGCCTTGCGACGTAAAAAAATAAAAATACGCCACCGTGGCAAGATTCAGTAGTATATTGATGGCGACAATGCGCGCCCAAAACGGGTGCCGGCGGCATGCCGCACCAACGGCGCGCACACAAGAAAAAAAATTCTCTGTCATATCAATAGCTTTTACCGGCGCTCTTGCGCACAAGCGAGCACCGGAACCCGGCTGGCACCCTAACGCACGAACGGCACCGCTAAAACATCTTGCGAAATATTTCTACGACCTCGCCGATATCAAACTTTCTTACCCACCGCTCCTCAAACTCTTTTATCCGCATGATCGTCTCGGGAGAAGCAAGTAGGATCTTTTTCATCGCGGCGATAAATGCCGGCACATCCCCCACCGGAATAACGTATTCGGAAAGTTCCGGCGGTACGATCCCCGCAACTCCTCCAGCGCCCGCGTTAAAAGCAACGAACGGAGTTTTCGTCGCCATCGCCTCAAGAAGCACCCGAGGAAATCCCTCCTCCTCTGACGGCATGATGAAAAGATCCGCCATGCCGTAATAACTCGGAAGCCCCGCATTTGGGACCTCGCCAAGAACGATGACGGCGTCCTCAAGATGTTTTTCCCGAAGCGCTATGTGGAGCGCGCTCCGTTCAGGCCCGTCGCCCACGACCAAAAATTTCACCGGGTCATCGCGAAACGCCTCGGCAATCGCCGGCAGAAGATCGGCGCCCTTCCGTTTTGACAGGCGGTGCACGAACAGCACCACCGCGTCATGTTCACGAATGCGTGCCGCCTGACGGACATTGCGAACGGCGGCGATGTTCACGTTGCTGAAACGCCCGCAGTCAATCCAGTTCGGCATCACCCGTATCTTCTCGGGGCGTATGTCATAAACGCGCGCGTATTCTTTTTTAAGCGCCTCGGTTCCGGTGACAAGAACGGTGACCGCGCGATACACTTTCCGCTCAAACATTTCACGAAACCATCCCTTCTTGTATTTCCACGGCTCGCCAGCATTCCAGTAAAACACCTTCCCGCCAAAAAAACGGAACACGCATACGGCGGCATACGCCCCAACAAAAGAGTAGTGGACATACACATTTTTTTTCTCAACAAGCCGCCCAAAAAATATCCGCGCCATAAGCTCCAGAAACCGAAGCGGCGTAAACGAGAACGTAAGAAGCAGCACTTTTTTGCATCCCCAATCCTCCGCGGGCGCCTCACCTTTTTCTATGAGCAGTGTGACATCAAAATAGGCAGAGATCCGCCGAATGAAGTCGTGAATGTGGGCAAAGTGCGTCGCAGACGTCTTTGAGTATTCTGGCAGAATATAGGTCAGCTGGGGTTTCATACTGGAATGATACCGTATATACGGGCTTTTTTGAAGCGCCCTCAAGGATGCGCTGCCCGCGGGCCCATGCCCTTCAAAAAACATGCAAAAGGTGGTACGGATGACACAGGAACCGATCCTTTACACCCCATGAGCAAAGAAAGAAAGTTCGCGACAAATCTTCAGCACGGCGGATACGACCCCGTGGAGCACCGGGGACATCGCGGAGAGCCCCTGTATCTTGACGTCGCGGTAGTACAACCCAACTGCACGACCGCGGCAGAGCGTTTTTCCGGCGTTCAGGAGGGTCAGATCTACTACCGCTTCGGCGGCGAGGATGACAAGATACTTGAGAAGCGCTTGGCACTTCTTGAGGGAGGCGACCGCGCCAAAGCGTTCGCGTCTGGCCTTGCGGCAATTCAGGTAACGCTTTTGGCGCTCACCGAACCCGGAGACCACATCGTCTCGGCAAGCGCCATCTACGGCGGCACCTATCATATCTTCACGGGAACCATGACGAAGGATTACGGACGAACCGTCACGTTTGTTCATGACATCAATAACATTGACGAGGTACGTGCGGCCCTACGGCCTAACACAAAAATGGTGTTTGCCGAAAGCATTTCAAATCCCACAAACAGCGTCCTTGATATTGAGCCGCTTGCGGCATTCGCGAAGGAAAAGCGCTTGCTCCTCGTTATAGATAATACATTTGCAACCCCGCATCTGTTCCGCCCCATTAAATACGGCGCGGACCTTTCCATCCACTCAACGACGAAATTCCTAACGCTCGGCGGAACGAACGGCGGGGGCGCTGTTATCGGGTCAGAAGCGCTCCTGGCGCGCGTCCGCGAACGCGCGAACAGCTTCGGCGCCGCCATGTCAGAATTTGACGCATGGTGCACCATCAAAGGCCTCCAGTTCCTCGCCGTGCGCGTAGACCGGCAGTCGGCAAGCGCGCTTACCGTCGCCCGATACCTCGCCAAGCACCCGCGGGTGCGCGCCGTTCATTACCCGGGCATACCGAATTCCAAGAATTATTTTCTTGCGAAAAAATATCTGCCAGCCGGATGCGGCGCCATCGTAGCGCTGGAACTTGAGGGCGCGAAGCAAGACACCGTGAGATTTATGGAGGCGCTGGAGCTCTTCTCACACGTCATCAATCTTGGCGACGTGCACTCGCTGGCAACACATCCGGCATCCACCACGCACTCAAAGGTTCCGGCGGAAGAACTTGCACGCTCCGGCATCTCCGAAACGTTCGTGCGCCTCTCCATCGGCCTTGAGGATGTGGACGATCTTCTTGAAGACCTTGAGCAGGCGCTTCGCAAAAATTGCTAGCATCATCGGCCCGATACGGGCCGCTTTTTTTATTGGTCATGCGCATTAAAAATACACGCTCATAACGCGCGCGTCTCTATATAAAAAGCCCGCACACCGTGCGAGCGCTTATGAAATGGGTTTTTTGGCATTGATATTCGCCCACTCCTCTACCGCATATGTTGCAACGAGCGTCAACAGTAACGCGCTGTATTTCCGCAAAGACATGAGCAGCCGCCACTCCGCGATTACGAGTCGTAGGATCCACGGCCAGCCGAATATAAAAACAATGGCTATACAGGTCGTTATCAATTCACGGGGTATCACGATGACGCGTGGATCGCGTGATAGTTCCATGAAACGCTCAGCGTCAAAACCGAGATCGCTGACATCGGTCACCACCCGCGTATCAATGGGCCTGCCAAGCTTGAACGCCGCCCTGCGCAACACGTCTATGTCTTCCACGATGCGACGGCGCTCTTTTGCGATGTAAAAGTTTGCCCAGGCGACTATCATGCCGCAAAGGAGATACAACGCCAGAAACCCCATGAGAACGACAAATGGCAAGGGCATAACGCCTCCCATACCGACAAAAAAGAACGTGGAAAAACAGTATCACATTTCTCCCCAAAACAAAAGCCGACACACGTCGGCTATCGCTTCATTCGGGAGCGCATCTCTTCGCGCAATTTCATCCATATCTTACCGAGATGATTTTCACCCTTCCAGTCGGGCCCCCTGCCCCAAAACGAGTCCGTCGGCGAGTCCTCTATAATTTCCCTGTCGCCCGTCTCAAGAAGTTTTTTCTGGATGTACGGATGCTGGGAGAGTTTTGCGTGAACAATCTCCTCCATGATCGCCAACTTTTTTTCGCCCCAATCGGCAACAATATGCTCGGCATGCGTTTGCGCCAATTTCTTCGCCTCATATCCGGACCGGGCACATCGTATCGCATCCGTAATACACAGGTCATCAAACTTTGCGGCCATGTAGGCGTGTTCGCTCGTCATCCAATCAACGCCCCGCCAGCGCACCCTGAACGCCGCCATGTTGGAAAAACACCCCCATCGTCCGCCAAAGAAAAGAACTTTCTCCATCGGAGCCCCTCATTACCAAAGAACTGGTAAAAGAGTGATAACATATCTATACACGTGATATAAAGAAAAACCGCCCACGCAAGGGCGGCGTATCAAATGTGCGGGGCTATCCAGCGCCAGTAGAGCGTGAACCCCGCCATATCGGCTAGCATGTCAAAGAGCGGGTCTCCGAGAATGTACCACAGCGTTATGCGAGGGCTCCACTCCATATACAACTGAAATACCTCCCACGCGCATCCGATGCCAAGCACGATGCCGCCGACAAGAAAGGCGCCCCGCAAAAAGGTGGAAAAGAAAAGCGCGAGAAACACGCCCATGGCGATGTGGAATATCTTGTCTATCCCGAACCGCTCAATGGTGTGCCCCAATATATAGGTCGCAAAAAAAAGAAAA
>Ga0154966_125_pt1 | contig 30076 bp, 31 predicted proteins | sample RifCSPhighO2_01_FD_105934 | JGI IMG/M metagenome (GOLD analysis project Ga0154966, IMG submission 105934) | Candidatus Sungbacteria bacterium RIFCSPHIGHO2_01_FULL_51_22
GCATCGGGTATCTCCCGGAACGGAATGACCGTTCTTTTTTCCTCGCCATGAATGTCGTAGAGGACATGTGTTTTTGTTCTGTCATATATTTTGGTTGACTCAACGACCTCCTGTGCGCTTATTTTTGACGGGTCGGGAAGGGTATATACGATGACCGAAACAAGGATTCCCGCGGATATGAAAAACAGCACCAGAAACGCGGTGGCAAAAAGAAACAGGCGGCGGGCAAAGCTTTCTCTTCTGCTTTTTTTGTGGAAAAACATACTAGTAAAGGTGATGGCGTGGAAAAATGCTTTGTAATTCTAACAAAAGTAGCGGGAATCTTCAACGGAGGAACAGTGCTTTTCGTTAGCGCGCGAGTGGCTTTATAAAACATGTTGTGGTGTGCCTCGGTTGGGTGGTATGCTTTTAGTGATATGGGAAACAAAAAAAATGGTATTATAACAGATCCGGACGCGATCAATAAGATACTGCGGCGAGGGGTTGCCGTAGATGCCCTACCATCATGGGGAGCTCTTTATGGCGTTTTAACGTCAGGGAAGCGGTTAAGGATATATACGGGGGCGGATCCGACGGCAGACACGCTTCATTTGAGTCATGCAAAAAACTTTATGCTTTTAGAAGAGCTTCGGGGACTCGGCCACGAAGTCATTTTATTGGTTGGGGATTTTACCGCGCGAATCGGCGATCCTACGGGCAGGGGCGAGGCGCGAAAACAGCTTACCCAAAAGGAAGTAAAGGAAAACGTAAAAAAGTGGCTTTTGCAGATCCGGCCGTTGATGAAGTTTGATGACAAAAAGAATCCGCCGAAGGTGCTATACAACAGCGCGTGGCTTTCTCGGCTCTCATTTCAAGAAGCGCTCTCATTGGCGTCAAACTTTACTGTGCAGCAAATGCTGGAGCGCGACATGTTCCGACGCCGCGTTTACGGAGAGTGGCGGTGTAAGAAGTGCAACTACCCAAACGCATTTGAACAAAACATTTTGGACAGAACCGCACAATCTCAAGAGTGCCAAAAGTGCCATCAGAAATTTCTCAAAAACGAAATAGTATCTAGCGGAGACGGGGGCAACAAAAGGCCTATCTACCTCCATGAGTTTTTGTATCCCCTCATGCAAGGGTATGACAGCGTTGCGATGGACGTTGATATAGAGCTTTGCGGCAGGGATCAGACATTCAATGCGCTTGCTGGGAGAACACTCATGCGGCGTCTTAAAGATAAAGAAAAGTACATTCTTGTGGCAAATCTTATGGAGAATCCCAAAACGGGAGAGCTTATGTCAAAAAGCCGGGGAACAGGAGTGTTTTTATCGGCGTCACCTGGGGAGATGTACGGTGCCATTATGGCCCAGCCCGACGAAATGATAGAAACGCTCTTCATCAACTGCACACGGATCCCGCTAGAGGAAAAAGACGGCATTATGAGGATGGGACCGCGAAACGCAAAGGCCCGCGTGGCGCGCGAGATCGTGAAAGTATTCTACGGAGAAAAAAAGGCGCAAGAGGCGGAGGCGGGGTTCACACAACTTTTTTCTAGGAAGGATTACACCGGAGACCTTCCTGAGATACGGGTGGCGCCGGGAAGCACCGTTGCCGACGTGGTGTTGCAGACACACAAGGTGCCGTCGCGATCCGAGGCGCGTCGCCTTGCAGCCGCCGGCGCTATAAAGCTTGACGAGGAGGCGCTTTCCGATATTGCGCAAAAAATGCCGGTACGAGCGGGAGCGGTACTACGGATAGGAAAAAAACACATCTATCGTGTCAAGTAAAACAAACCCCGCCCGTAAAAGGCGGGGGTTTGTTTTACTCTGAATGATGGGCTTCGCGGTAGCCCGGAACGATATTTTACGCGCTATACCCAAGACCCGCCTTTTACGGGCGGGGTTTGTTTTGTTGATCAAGAAGAGCCGTCGTCGCTTTCTTCCTCATCATCGTCGTCCTCAAGATCATCGTCAAGATCTTTCTCATCGTCGTCATCCTCTACTTCGCTCTCGTCTTCGTCGTCTGCGAACAAGGACAGCTTTTCGTCGTAGATTGAGTCAGTCATCTCATTATAGATAATTAAACCCCTTACGAACAACATCGACCTTTGATGTGTTTCTTTTCCTTTGTACCAAAAAACGTACTCCCACTATATACAGATTCGGCGTTAGTGCAAGGGCGCGGTTGTGAATATCTCTTCGTACGCGGCATCAGAACGGGTCCCGGGGGATGCTGTGGGCCGCACATATCGCTACGGCAATTGCGTCGGTAATGTCATCAAGCTTTGGAATGATGGGAAACTTAAGAATAGCTCCCGTCATGGCGTGGACCTGTTTTTTGTCCGCCTTTCCGTATCCGGTCACCGCCATTTTTATCTCAAGCGGGGTATATTCGTACACCCTAAGGCCTGAGCTTTTTCCAGTCAAGAGGATAACTCCGCGGGCCTCGGCAACCGAGATGACCGTTTTGGTGTTTTTAAAATAAAAGAGTTTCTCAACAGCAAGAACGTCCGGGGCATGTGTTTTGATGACCGCCGCAAGACCGCCTTGTATGAGAGCAAGCTTTTCCTCTTGCGGGGTGTTGGGGGTATTTACTATTGCGTCGGCAGCTATCAGCCGAAGGGTCCCCTTGTGCCGCTCAACGACCGCATAGCCGACGATGCTTGTTCCGGGGTCTACCCCAAGTATTTTCATGTGAGCACACGGAGCGCCGTACTTTCTTTGGTGGTGGGCGCTCGCGAGGGTTATGCATATTGCAACTGGACGTTCGTATACACGTTTTGAATGTCGTCATGATCGTCTAGCGCTTCATAGAGTGCGAGGATCTTTTGTTTGACGTGCTCGTCGGGCACTTGTATGGAGTTCTTGGAAATGCGGTCGGAGTATTCCTGCAACACGACCAGTTTTGATCGCGCAAGCGTTTTTTTGAGCGCATCTGCCGTTGCGGGGTTGGTGTAGACGGTCACCAGATCGTCGTCTTGTTGAATGTCTGTGGCTCCCGCATCAATGAGGGAAAGCTCAAGGGCCTCCTCGTCCATCCCCTCTTCTTTTGTGAACTCAATGACAAATGTCTTTGTGAAGAGCCACTCTACGCTTCCTTGTGCCGCAAGGCGGCCGTCGTACTCGCTTAACAAATGTTTTATCTCGCTTGTCGTCCGGTTCCTGGAGTCGGTTATTCCCTCTATGAGAAACGCACTGCCTCCCGGACCGTATGCTTCATAAAGCACCTCTTCCAAGGCCGCTTCGTTCGTTTTTCCGGTGCCGCGCGCGACGGCGCGCTCAATGTTAGACATCGGCATACCGAGAGCCCGCGCTTTTTCAACGGCGGTTCGAAGTTTTACATTGGCATCAAGGTCGGTTCCCTTCTCTTTTGCCGCAACCGAGAGCACGCGGGCCATCTTTGAAAATGCCTTCCCCTTTTTTGCGTCGGTCAAGGCCTTCTTGTGTTTTATTTGTTTCCACTTGCTGTGTCCTGACATGGTGTGCGTTTACGGCTTGGCCGCCTGGTGGAACTCACTATGTGTTCCGTGTTTTATGCTTGAGTATTTTAACAGCAGGTCCTTTGCCTCGTAAAAACGGGGGACCGACCGGATAAGGAACATGCCCTCTGCGGCGGTCTCTACCTTTAAATTCCCGAACTTTAAGAGCATGGCGACCATGCCGTTTATCTCTGCGGTGACGTTCTGAATGTTTTCCATATTCATTTCCGATATGTGGCGGACAAAAAGTCCTCGCTGGTTGATGTCAATAAGGCGCTCGGTAGTGATGATCCACACATCAAGATAGTAGTCCGCCCAGAGGAGAAGCGCGTACAAAAGGAGGCCCAGGAGGTATAATGCAAGGAAAAACTTTACGATGGGGGCGATCTGGGGCGTGGAAAGGACCGGAAAGCGGTCGGATAGGGATAGAAGCAAAAGCGACGGGAGGACCAAAGCGAAAAAAATCGTTGCAAGCGGACCCATCATAACGATCCAGTGGCGGCGCAAAATGAGCACTATCTGTTCGTTTGGCCGAAGAGAGATCATGCGATTATGATGTTAGCGCGGCGTACGGAATGGTGAAGAGGAAGTATGCCGCCACGCAGAAAAAGAAGAAAGAAAGCAGGAAAAAAAGAGGCACCACAAACCGCGCCGCAGTCCATCCCGGAAAGGAGTATCGGCGCAGGTGGTAGATAACGGCAAAAGAAAAAAAGAGCCACAAAGCGAGAAACAGGAGAAAGATCAGAAGAAAAATAATGAACATGGTGTGTTAAATAAGATGTCTCTGCTCCGGCTGGGAAATGCCCATGTGCTGCCACGCAAGTGCCGTTGCAACGCGGCCCCGCGGGGTTCGTTCCAAAAAACCAACCTGCATAAGATACGGCTCATAGACGTCTTCAATGGTTTCTTCTTCCTCGGAGGTTGCGGCGGCGAGCGTTTGAACGCCCACCGGCCCTCCCTGGAATTTTTTAATGATCGCTTCAAGTATTTTCCGGTCTGTCGGTTCAAGGCCGATCCGATCTATCTCAAGCAGTTGTAAGGCCCGCGTTGCCATCTCAAGGGTCACTACGCCGTTTCCCTCAACTTCTGCATAGTCCCGCACCCTTTTGAGTAGGCGGTTCGCCACGCGAGGTGTTGAGCGCGAGGATTCTGCCACCAGGCGCCTGGCGGCGGGATCAATTGTTACTCCGAGGAGTGCTGCTGATCGGGCAATAATCTTTTCCATGTCTTCCGGCGTGTAGAAATCAAGGCGGAAAATTCCACCGAAGCGGGAGCGAAGCGGAGAGGACAGAAGGCCAATGCGCGTAGTCGCCGCTATGAGGGTAAAAGGGGGAAGCTCCAGCTGGATCGTCCGCGCGGACGGGCCCTTGCCGATAATGATATCCAAGGTGCGCGATTCCATAGCCGGATACAGCACTTCTTCTATGAGCTTGTTTAAGCGATGCGCCTCGTCAATGAACAGAACGTCTCCCGGCATAAGGTTCGTCAGAATGGAGGCAAGGTCTCCTACGCGCTCAATGGCGGGCCCCGAAGTCACCCGAATATTTGCTCCCATTTCTTTTGCGATGAGAAAAGAAAGAGAGGTCTTCCCAAGGCCCGCCGGGCCGTACAGCAATACGTGTTCTATTGACTGTCCCCTGTTTTTTGCCGCCTGAATGAGTATTTTAAGATTCTCCTTAATGGCGGGTTGTCCGATATACTCCTCCCAGCGCTGTGGGCGGAGGGAAAGGTCAAGCGACCGGTCCTCATTTTTTTGTTTTGGTTCGGTAATCATGGAGTGGGCACACTGCTAAGGAGCCGCTATTGACAAGAATAAGTTTATTTGCTACAATGAATCCGATACGAGGGTACAGGAGGGGCCGCGGCCCCATTTGTTTTGCCCTTTTTCTGAAGAAGCTCGGCTGTTGTTGTGTTTGGCACCTAGAAGTGTACTATTATTGTCCGGCGAACACAAAGCACGAGGCGCCTCAAAAAGCTGTGGGCAATTAAGGTGTTAAATACCTTTTTAGCCTTAATGGGGATTTTTACATGTCGGTTGGCCTGGTTTCGACTGGGCCACACCACAGAAAAGTCCTGACCTCCGAGTTCCCAAACCGGAGTAATTGCCCACAGCTTTTGGAGGTGTTTTTTGTTTGTTGCTACTTCGCGCTTCTAGCCGATGACGCGTCGTACTTCCGCAAGGTCAGTAACGCCCCTAAGAACTTTCAACACGCCATCCTGTTTCATGGTGATCTGCCCCTGTCGTTTCATGGCTTCGCGCATTTCGGCAACGGTCGGTGATGTCTTGATGATTTTCTCCAGTTCATCGTCAACGAGGATGATTTCAAAAACGCTGATACGGTTTTTATAGCCGAGTTCGCAGGCGGTACACCCTTTTTCATTCGCAGAAAAAATACTGATAGCGGAGAGTTCCGGCCGTGGCAGTCCCGCCGGCATATCTTCAATTGCTTGCACGATAACCGCGCGCTCGTCGGGGGTTGGTTCATGGGGGGTGCGGCAGACAGGACACAGGCGCCTGACGAGTCGTTGTGCCATGGCGACATTAATAGCGGGCGCAATGATGTTTGGTTTTACACCTATGTCAATAAGCCGCGGGATCGTTCCTGCGGCATCGTTCGTATGAAGGGTGGAGAACACCAGGTGTCCGGTAAGGGCGGCGTGAAGAGCCGTCTCCGCTGTTTCTAGATCGCGGATCTCGCCCACCAGAATAACATCGGGATCCTGGCGCAGGATTGAACGGAGGCCTGATGCGAAATCATATCCGCGCCGCACATCAATCTGCGTTTGTTCAATGCCGCGCAGGTGGTATTCAATCGGGTTTTCTAGGGTAATGATCTTCGTCTCCGGCGTATACACCTTTTTTATGAACGCATAAAGCGTGGTGGTCTTTCCGGAGCCGGTTGGTCCGGTGGTAAGGATCATGCCGTTCGGTTTTTCCAATTCTTTTCTCATGCGCTCTTCCACCCAGGGCTGCATGCCAAGATCTTCAAGGGCCAAGCTGATCGTTTTTGGGTCCAAAAGCCGCATCACGATATTCTCACCGTCGGGACCGGGAAGCGTGGATACGCGCACCTCCAGTTCGTTGCCGGACGCGCGTATGGTAAAGCGCCCGTCTTGTCCGCGCTCTTTGATGTTGAGCAGGATCCCGGATATGAGTTTGATGCGGGAAAGAATGAATTTATACGTCGGGGCTGGCAGGAACGCGACATCGTGGAGGACCCCATCAAGACGATAGCGGAGACGGATCGCCTCCGGCTGGGGCTCTATATGAATATCCGACGCGTTGAGCTTAAGAGCGCCGCCGATGATGAGCTCCAGGACCTCGGTAACGCTTTTGTAGATGACGGCATTAATGAGCGGAGTGATGGATTCGGGGGTGGTGATGAGGTTGCGGTAGTGTTCCAGGCGCGCCTCCGATACGGTTATTTCTCCGGATATGCTGCCAAGGTCTTCCGGGAGAGATTTATACAGCTCCCATGCCTTTTCCAAACTGTACTGCGATACCAAAAAAAGCTTGTTCGGATTGTAGCGGTTTTGTTTCAGTTCTTCCAGTACCGCCAAGGTCTCGGGTTTCTGAGGGTTTTTAACTGCGACCTGAAGATTTTTGCCGACTTTTTGTACGACCGCAAGTCCCGCGCGCCGCGCCTTTTCTTCCGGGACTAGCTTTAGGGCGTCCGTATCTATGGGGACCGTGCCCAAATTCAAATAAGGGATCTTGTACTTTCCCGCAAGGATCTTCACCATTTCTTCCGCCTCCTGATGGCGGAGCTCTTTTATTTTCAGTTCCTGCCGTTCTTCGTCAAAGGCGACCATGAGGTTCTGGCGTTACGGAACACCTGTTTGCGCTGAGGGGATGGCGTAGGCGCTACAACGCGCCCGGGGTGCGCGCATAAAGTATACCATCGCTTACGAAAGCTCTCCGAGGAGTTTATGCACACGCTCTTCCGCTTCCAGAAATGTTTTTGGCGTTTTGGCGTGCAAAAAGCCGGTAGCGTGTTCTCGCAGTTCTTTGTGTTCCCGCATGCGTTCGGCGAGATCCGCGTGTATCGGGGCAAGAACGGTTTCTATCCATTTTTTTTGCGGATGTTCATATAGCGTGACAAATGCGCGAGGCGCCTGAAAGTATTCTTTGAATTTGGCAAGCACAAATGAAATGTCTTCAGGCGATGTGTTAGTCGTAAGAAAGTCGGTTGCCGGAACGAATGTCCACAACAACGACGTCTTCTCATCAAAGCGGGATCGGATGGCGGCCCTGCCCCAGAGCTGTAGAAGCGGCAACGGAACGGTCTTGTGGCGGGCGCGAATGATGGCGTCTTTGTCCGCGCCAACCTCCAGAAGAAAGGACGCGACCTCAAGAGAAGACGGCGTGGTGCCGGCGCCACAGAAATTCTCCGTTCTCTCAATGATGCCGGCAAGAAGCCACGAGGCATCCTCCTTGCGGATGTCTGCGTCCAGCTCGTCGGTGAGAAGCTCGTAGACAAGCTCTGAGAGAGAGCTTGTACGGACGTTTACCGCATTGATCGTTGCGAACCTGTCGTTTTTTGGCGAGATGTCTATGTTGATGATCGGGTTCTTATAAAAAAGCGGAGGATGTTCTTCAAATTCTTTTCCGAAATGCTCCGGCCCCGGAATGCCGATGGTAATAATAAGATCATACTCTATGGTGCGGGCATGGACGCGGACATCTTCTTTTTTAATCTCCGCGTTTCGCGGTGTAAGGACGATGTGCACAAACTCCGCATCTGTTTCGTAGCGGATCTGTTTGATCGGAGATGAGGCAATAGGAATGGAAAGAACGCACTCGCCCGGAGCGGCCGGTTCGCTGGTACCCGAGAGAAGGAAGTGCCATTGTTTCGGCGGCAGGACCTCTCTCGTAAACACCGCCGTTTTGCCAAGGGCTGTCAGCGCGGTTTTTAGCACGAGGCCCGCCGCAAACTCATCTATGCCGTATGACAGCGGCAGCATGACCCCGATCCGCTGTGCCTTTTGTATCAGTTGTTTTGTTTCGTTCCACATGCTGTGGTGGGCGTGACATTTTATATGATGTCTTACAAGTTATTCCATTCGTAGCGTTTTCCTTGTGTGCCAGTCAACTTTGACGTGTGCGCATCCTGCATCCGGCGACGCTTGTCCGGTAACGGACCTTTGTCATTCTCCTGAACCTGTAGTACGGTAAAGGCACGCTCTCTTCATTGCCCGCCGAGATGGCTCGTGGCGCGGAAAAAGTGGCTTCGTATTCACCAACGAAAGCGGTGGCACGAACTCCAGGGACGAAGGTCCCGTGCGCGCGGACTGGACGCGGAGCGCATTGCGGTAGAGGCGACCAAAGAGCTTCTCCGCAGCCGCTTCTTTGACGCCTACGCGCACGCGCGCCACAACGACGAACTGGACGCAAGCCACATAGACATCGCCATGGCGAATTTGCAGGAGCACAAACTCTTTGTTCTTCAGATCAAAACCAAGGTGAAAAAGAGCCCGCTTCACGTAGGACACGAGACCCCCGCAGAACGGCATCGGAGGAAGTATCCTCACATACCGCTCATAGAGGTCCGTGTAGACAAGCACTGGAAAACACAGGTGCGAACTGTTAAGCGAAGCATCATGCGGCTTTGTCGGGCCGCTCCCTCCGCAGAACGCGTGCTGGATGCGAAAACGCTTGGCATTATAGCGGAACAGTTTCGCCAGCGCGGATACCGCGGCCCATATTTTTGGGAAGACAATAAGTAGCAAGCCCCGCCCCTAAAGGGTGGGATTTCATTTTGCCGCGACTGATGCGCTTCGCGATAGCCAAAAATGATATTTCGCGCTTTGCTCAAAAGACCCGCCTTGTAAGGGCGGGGATTTCTTTTGGAACGCAGGAGAGCGGCTTGATTTTTTAAATGTGTGTGATACACATGGGGGGAACAAACCAATGTTCTTACAAAAAAGAGAGGGTCATGAGCGCCTTGGCGCGCATCGTCGCTATCGGCATCCTTCTTATTGGCGCTGTTGTGAGCGCAGAGGCCGCATCTATGGGACCACTTTCTGACCAGGATCGCGAAGATATAAAAAAGAATTATGAACGGACGACAAAAAGATGGGATGCCGCTTTTCAGAACGTGATAAGTGAGGTTCGTGAAAGCGGCCGTGAGCGCTGGGGGTTTGGCGCCACCTTTTATTTCGGGCGCTTTGTGGATGTGCGCGGCCTTGTTGTCGCGCACGTGCGGCTTGGTTCTCCGGCGGAACGAGCAGGGCTCAAACAGGGTGACTTTGTTGAATGGGCAGTATTAGTAACGGATACAGGTCGTCATGAGGTTGGCATTGTCGCACAAAGAGACGCAACACACCAAGAGACAGCATACGGCGCGCTTGAGGCACTTGAGGCAGGATTACCGAGGGCCGAGCTTGATATCGTTTTTGTGCGGCCAGTATTGGTTGGTGATCACACAGAACTTCAAAGGATGCTCGCGCACATGTCTGCGGTGGTCATCCAAAAGGAACGCATCGTTGAGGCAGAGGCGCTTGCAAAGAGCGTAGAAAACACAGCCGCACCGCTTCAGGCCGCACTCGCGCATGGGGCGAACACCATGATCGGGGAGCTTGCCAATGTGCGTACGTGGGAGGAATTTTTAGAGCGCGAAGAGATCCTTGTTCGCACCCCAGCCCGTGCTCTTGATCGGTTTTGGGATGCTACGGTACAAGAGGCGAACGCATTTATCGCCGGGAAGAACAAATAGTGCAAAGCCCCAGCCGGGGCTTTTTACTTGCAAGAAGGGCTCGTGGTGGTGTGCGAGTTGGGGGCGCCACTCCAACACGAGCCGTCCCGACAAGAGGGCGTTGCCGTCAGGCGCGTGTGTGGTGTACGCTGGTATCTATGCAGAACTTCTCGTTTGAAATAATAGCATCATCGTTGCGGAGCCGCGCTCGCGCCGGTGTGTTGCGAACGCCTCATGGTGATATTGAAACGCCCTCATTTATCACGGTCGGGACGCAGGCCGCGGTAAAGGCGGTGACCCCCGATGACATACGAGGGGCCGGATCGCAGGCGATCCTTGCAAACACCTATCATCTGTTCCTTTCGCGAACGCATGAGGTAATACAAGGCGCTGGCGGGCTTGGTGCGTTCATGGGGTGGGATGGGCCAACACTCACGGACTCCGGTGGCTTTCAGGTGTTCTCGCTGGGGTTCGGGCGCGATCACGATATTGGTCGGAGCTCAACATTGTTTCCTGGCGAAGACATTCAGCGATTTTCCAAGGTGATGGACGTAAAAGAATCACAACACATCAAGATCCTAGAAGAGGGCGCGCTGTTCCGACTGCCCGACGGGACGAAGAAGGCGCTCACGCCGGAGTCGTCCATACAGATACAAGAGGCGATAGGCGCCGACATTGTTTTTGCATTTGATGAATGCACCTCTCCCCTTTCCACATATGACTATACCAAGGAGGCGATGGGGCGAACGCATCGGTGGGCCGAAAGATGCCTCGCCGCCCGCACCCACTACGATCAGGCGCTCTTTGGCATTGTTCAAGGGGGCATCTGGGAGGATCTTCGCGAAGAATCATGCCGGATCATTGGTGGCCTTCCGTTCTCGGGATTCGGCATCGGGGGATTTTTGGGGCGCACCAAGGAAGAAATGTGGCGCGTCGCAGAGTTTGTCATTGCGAGAATTCCTGATGAAAAGCCGCGGCACCTTCTTGGCATAGGAACATCGGAAGACATTTCCGAAATGGTGCGGCGAGGCATTGATACGTTTGATTGTGTAGCGCCAACCCGTGAGGCGCGAAACGGACTTTTGTATACCGCCGACGGGCGCCTTTCTATCGGCAAAGTTGCGGAGCGGGAGCAGTATTCCCCGATTGATGCCGGATGCGCGTGCTATACCTGCACGACGTCTACGCGGGCATATCTCCATCATCTTTGGCGCCAAAAAGAACTCTCATATTATCGCCTGGCAACGATTCACAATCTTTTTTTTATGAACGCGCGTGTTTCCGAGATTCGCGAGAAAATACTCCGCGGCGAGTTTTAAGAAAGACGCGTGAGCAATTGACAACACCGAGCACACATGCTATTTGTGTCCTAGCTCTCCGAAAACCGGACGGTGGTGTGTGGGCATTTTTGCAGGCATTCTTGCGGTCACATTCCTAATCGTTATGCATGAGCTCGGACATTTTCTATGTGCAAAATTGTTCGGCGTGCGCGTTGACGTGTTTTCTGTCGGATTTGGTCCGAAGATCGTTTCAAAAAAAATCGGAGAGACGGAGTATGCGCTTTCCCTTCTTCCGTTGGGCGGATATGTGAAGATGGCGGGTGAAAACAATGAAGAAACGGTGGAGCCAGGCCGGGGTTTTGAGCATAAGCCCGTCTGGCAGCGGCTGATCATCGTGCTTGCCGGACCCGTTATGAATCTTGTTCTTGCCGCCGCCATTCTCTTCATAAGTTTTTCCGTGTATGGCACTCCTCACACGCCGCCGCAGATCGGCGAAGTGCTTGCCGGATCTCCTGCCGATGTGGCGGGTCTTAAAAAGGGCGATGTCGTATATATGGTCGGCCTTGCCGAGACGGATGGAACGCTCCAGACGGTGGATAGCTGGAGAGAGCTTGTGATGTTCATCGGTGGTGCCAACGGAAAAAAGATCGTGCTGTATACGACGGCGGGCGGTCCGAACCGGCCGTTCGTCGTGACCCCGCGGCCGACCATCGGCATTATGCCTGGGCCCGCGATCTACGAAAAGGATCTCTTGAAAGCGCCCGGTGCGGCGATTCGCGAGACAAGCGAGCTGACCGTGCTTATTGTGAAGGGATTCTGGCACATCGTTACCGGTAAGTTGGGAAGTGATGCCATCGGGGGGCCGATCCAGATCGTACAAGTTGCAAGCACGGCTTGGTCCGGCGCAGGGCTTGCCGGTGTGCTCTTCTTTGCCGCGATTATGAGCATCAATCTCGGAGTGTTGAATCTTCTTCCTATTCCCGCGCTTGATGGCGGCCACATCCCGTTCTTGCTTATAGAGGGCGCTCGCGGAAAACCGATTAGCATCGTGTGGCGGACTCGCATTCTGATGACGGGCGTAGTGTTTCTTCTCCTTCTTACCGCGTTCGCTTTTTTCAACGACTTTTCCCGGATCTTCGGAAAGTAGCAGGAACCCCGCCCCTAAAAGGCGGGTTTTGATTTTTGCCGTGAGTGACACGCCTCACGACAGCACAAAGGAATATACCATGCTCTATACACAAGGCCCGCCTTTTAAGGGCGGGATTTTCTTTGGTGCTACGCGGAAGCGGTTGCAAAAGGGCGCGAATATTTTAGTATGAATACATGAAGCGCGTCGCGATATGCCACAACATTCGTTCGCGGGAAAACGTCGGCTCAATGTTTCGCACGTCCGATGCCTTTGGCATTTCTAAGATCTACTTGACCGGATTTACTCCTCTGCCGCCGCACCCAAAAATTTCCAAAACGGCGCTTGGCGCGGAAGAGTATGTGCCGTGGGAACAAAGGATGTCCGCGGCCGCTCTTATCAAACGGCTTAGGCGTGACGGATACTGTGTTCTGGCGCTTGAGCAGGCAAAGAAAAGCAGTACGCCCTCGCGTCTGCGAAGGAGGGTGCGAAACACACCGACAGCGCTTTTGGTCGGAAACGAGGTGACGGGCATCCCCCTTCCGCTTTTGAAACTGTGTGATGCGGTGATGGAAATTCCAATGCGGGGCGCGCTTGTTCGCGAGACCCGCCACCCGAAGCACAAAAAAGTGATAGGCAAGGAGTCCCTCAATGTCGCGATCGCATACGGCATTGCCGCCTACGAACTTTCCCCGCATCGCCGAAACAAAAACCCCTAAAACGCCGATAGCCACGCATAAAGCATTGACTAAATACCAGCAATATGGTATTTATTTTATTATACGCACATTAACAATGGGGCTCTACCGTGATCATTATAAGACGCCTTTTGCATGGGCTTTTCGGCGGGTTTAAGATGCGGTATCTGCCGCTTCTCATGGTGTACTTTGCATTCGGCGCACAGGGTATTTCTAGCATCGCTCTGAGCTTTTGGATTAAAGATCACCTGCAAATGTCAGCTGCCGCCATTGCCGGCGTTACATTCTGGGCAAACATACCCTGGACGATGAAGATCGTCTTCGGGCAGCTTGTTGATGGTGTTAAGATTCTCGGGTCTCAGCGCAAGGCGTACATATATCTAGGCGCCGGTCTTCAGATCGTTGCAACCACCGTGCTTGTGCGCATTGCCGGCGGGCTTGATTGGTTCTTTGGATTTAGCGCGGTGGGACGCGTCCTTGACCTTTTTCCCGTCCTTACTCAGGGGCAGTTGTACCTTGTTTTTATGGTGCTGACAGCTGCCGGGTTCATGATCCAAGATGTTGTGGCAGACACAATGTCTACCGAGGTGGTTGATCGCGTTGATTCCGATACGGGGGTCTCAAAAAGCGAAGAAGAAATCAATAGGGAGCTCGGGCAGGTGCAGTGGCTCGGGCGTCTTTTTCTGATGGCGGCGGTGATTGGTACTGGCGGAGTTGTGGCAGGTTTTCTTGCCGGCATATTTAAGGGTCAGCTCCATATCGTTTTTACCATCAACTATGCATTGCCGATCATATCCCTTGTTGGCGTGTTGTTTGTGCGCCTTAATCCGGTCCCCAGCTCTCCTCTCAACTGGCAGGTTCTTGGCGGAGGAGCGGCTCTTGGCATCTTTGCCACTACTACGGGGTTGCTTTTGGGTTCGTATTCGCAAGTGGTGGTCCTTGTCGTTTCATTTGTCTTTCTCGTCTACCTCATTAGAAAAGTGGGCTTGGGGCGCTCAATCGCGCTTGCGGCTGCCACAATTTTTATCTATCGAGCGATGCCGGGCGCCGGACCCGGCGTTAACTGGTGGATGATTGATGTACTGAAGTTTGATGAGGACTTCTTTGGTGTGTTGGGACAGATAACCAGCATTCTTGGTGTCGTGGGTTTGCTTGTATTCCGAAAGACCATCACCGAACGTCCGTTACGGTTCACCTTGCTCTGGCTTACGATGGTTGGCGCGGTCGTGTCGCTTCCGACCATCGGGCTCTACTATGGCGTTCATGAGATGCTGGGCGTGGGTGCGCGCACTGTTGCTTTCTTTGACACGGCGATATCAGCTCCTCTTGGCCAGCTTTCCATGGTACCAATGCTTGTCATTATCGCGCGCTCATGTCCTGTGGGACAGGCCGCTACGCAATTTGCGCTCATGGCGTCTCTTATGAACGTAGCGCTTTCGGCGAGCGATCTTGGTGCGAAATTTCTTAACACTATCTATGTAGTCAAGCAGCAGCAGGTTGATGCGGCCGGCATAATTGTTCAGATGGCTGACTACTCACAGCTTGGCCACCTTCTTATCATAACCTGGGCCATTGGCCTTCTTGTTCCGCTCGTTGCAATTCTTGTGTTGCTTCGAAACACGGGACCGGCTCGCCCCGGCGACACCTCTTCATGAGGTGTTTTTCCTTGAGCGAGCTTTACAAAGCGCCATAGACATGATACTTTTACTCTAGTTCGTTTTTCTCCTCTGTGGAGTTCGCTTTGCTAACAGCTCTGCTTATTGTTGGCGCAATATATCTGCTGATCGGCGCTTTTTTCGTAAGGGTTGTTCATGTCGGCTCTCGTAGGATGACAGCAAGGGAGCGTGCGGATATCCTCTTTCGGTGGCCGTGGCATCTTGCACGCCCCAAGTGGTAAGCCGGCTATGCCGGCTCTTTTTGTTTGGGCATCTTCGTTGTCTTGCGGCGCGTATGGTATACTGAATGCACATGAACACGGAGTGCGTGACACTACACACGAATGACGGAGTTGCTATTGCCGCGGACTATTATCCTGCCGACGTAGACCGCGGTGTGATACTTGCCCACATGATGCCGGCTGACAGAAAAAGCTGGGCGGCGCTCGCAGGAACACTGCAGGCGGCCGGATTTCGTGTCATAGCGATTGATCTTCGCGGCCACGGGGAGTCCCAAGGAGGTCCTGTTGGATACAAAAAGTTTTCCGATGCAGAACACCGGGCGTCCATTCAAGATGTTAAGGCGGCGGCCGAAGCATTAGCAGAACGAGGAGCATCCACGATACATCTTGGCGGCGCCTCTATCGGCGCAAATCTTGTATTGCAATACGCGGCCGAACACGAAGAGGTGGCATCAGCAATACTATTGTCGCCCGGGCTTGAGTATCGGGGTCTTGCGACCGAGGCGCATGCACGAAGGATTCGGAAGGGGCAGGCGATATATTATATTGCGGCGGAAGACGACATATATTCCGCTGAAACGGTTAAAAAACTTTTTGCCGTGACGCCAGAATACGCAGAAAAGGAGCTTCACGTTTTTCCGGCGGGCGGACACGGGACGAATCTTTTTAAGACACACCCCGAACTTATGGAAGAACTTACTCAATGGCTTACGGAAAGGACGTAGCGCATGGCATACGAACACCCGACACAAGAAGAACTTTTTTCGGTGCGCGATGCGCCAGCAAGCAGCGGAAAAAGGAAACGAGGAAAAGAGAGGGAAAAAATTTCTTGGCTTATTGATGATTTCAAAAAGAAGAATGGCGCTCTGCTTGAGAAAGATACGGAGCGGCATAAAAAGTTCTTGATAGAACAGGCGCGGCGGGGACCTCCGGGACGCACGCGTGAGCAACGGTAGCGGGTGTGGCCGTTTTTATACGTAATCACATAACTGTATGATCTCACAATTTCTTTTGTACTTCAGTCCGGCATGGGCCCCGCTTGTCATGCGGGTTGTGATAGGTGGGCTTCTCATGGCGCATGGCCAGCAAAAAACCGGCGCGGGGTTTGCCCCGTTTGCCGATTGGCTTGCATCTCTTGGCTTCCGGCCGGGACGCTTCTGGGCCGCAGTAGTTCTCGTCACGGAACTTTTGGGAGGGGTGTTTTTGGTCGCCGGCCTTCTTACCCACTTCACCGCGCTTGTCATAGCGTTCCAGTTTGCGGTGATTCTCGTGTGGGTAAAACCCTTCTGGCGGGCGCCTCTTACTGGGAACGGCGGATGGGAACTTGATCTACTGTTTTTTGCGGGGGCTCTTACTCTTCTATTCACGGGAGCGGGTGCGTACGCGCTTGATGCGGCATTGTTTCTGATATTTTTCTAACCGCTTCCCAACGGAGGCAGAGCCGTCTGCGGGCGGCTTGTGCTTTTTTGAGAGCGAGTGCTATCATGAAGAAATTATAGATGAGAGTTTTTGCGCCATGAATACGCTGGTCATTGATCTGGAGACAAAAAAATCTTTTGACGAGGTGGGCGGCCGGAACAATCTTACGGCCCTCGGTGTTTCCGTTGCCGGGGTTTTTTCATATGCGACGAAAGAATTTCACGCCTACGAAGAGTACGAGCTCTCGGAGCTGGAAGATGCGCTTAAAACGGCCGATCTGGTTATTGGGTTTAATATAAAAAACTTTGATTGGCCCGTGCTTCAGCCATATCTCAAGACCGTGCGAACGACGCTTGTGCCAACTCTTGATATTTTTGAAGACGTGACCCAGCGTCTTGGGCACCGCATTTCACTGAACAGCTTAGCATCGGCGACTCTTGGCGCAAAAAAATCCTCGGATGGTCTGCAGGCGCTTCGTTGGTATAAGGAGGGGAAGATTAAGGAAATAAAAGAATACTGTCTGAAAGATGTTGAGATTACGCGCGATATCTATGAATACGGAAAGAAACACGGGCACCTGTATTTTGACTCGCTCTATGATAGCCAGAGAAAAGCCGTCGCCGTTTCGTGGCAAAAGTCCCAGCCGGCGTCCATTATGAGCGTGCTTCAAGAGGCGTTCAAAAAGCGCCAGCGCCTCGCCATAGAATACGTTTCGCGCACAGCATCCGCCAATGAGGAATTTAAAAAAATGCGAAAGATAGACATCTATGCCTTGAGCGGATTGGAGGTCTCTGCGTATTGTCACCTTCGGCAAGGGTTGCGAAGTTTTAAACTTGAAAGCATTGTTGCCTGCCACCCGCTTGATGAATATTATACGGCACCCCAAGACCTTCAGTCCTCGCTCTTCTAAAAACGCCGGAACACTTGCGTGTCCGGTGTTTTTGTTGTACAAAAAGCGTATTGGCATGACACCATTTTTTTCACAGCAAAAAAGCCCGCTGACCCTTGAAGAGGTAATTGACGAAGTTACGCTTTTTGTTGAGGGTGCTCCCGAGCGGATGTATCACATCATTGTCGGGTCCGACTCCCGGTCGGCTCATGAGGTGGAACTTGTGACCGCGATCACTGTGTGGCGCGTAGGAAATGGCGCGATTCATTTCTGGACGAAGACCGAGCCGCGCGCGTTTGCCCAGCTTCGCGATAGAATTTATGCCGAGGTCATTCGCTCTATTACGCTTGCCCAAGAGGTGCGCTCGCGTCTTCGCGACCGGTTACACGAAAAAATATCATGGGATGACCAGATACACATTGATGTCGGAGAGAAGGGTCCTACTCGCGAGTTCATTGATACAGCGGTTGGCATGGTGCGTGGGTATGGGTTTGAGGCGTTTATCAAGCCACAATCATTCGGCGCATCCGTCGTTGCCGATCGGCACACGTAGCACGTAGCGCGCGAGAGAACCGCATCCACCAGCCGGCGGAAGGCACCCGCAACGGCATAGGCCTAAGCCAGAAGCCACGAGAACCCTCATGGCTTCTTCATTTTGCTTTTATGTCTTATTCGTGGTACTTTTTTGGTCAGTTTGTCTGCTCTTTGAGAGAGGAAAAGACATGGCATCGGGACACTGGGCATTGGATGAGCTTGAGGAGTGGTATGCAGTAAAGGGGGGGCTTATTGACTGCCACCGGCACATTGATCGCCACAACACGCTTGACGAGGAGGGGTACCGCCTTCTTGCCGACAATGCGCCGCTTGAGAAGAAGTGGGAGTATATTGATCGCAAAAAGCGGTCTTGCGAGTACACCGACACCATGGAAGGTCGTATGCAGGACGCCGTTCACTCAATGGTTTCTCAAGGGGTCAAGGCATGTCGGACGTATGTTGACGTAGATGACATCGTGGGCCTTGCGGGTCTTCGCGCGGCTCTTGTCGTAAAGAGGGGCGCCGCTCTCCAAGGATTTTTTCTGCAGGTCGCGGCGTACCCAATTCGGGGTATCACGGAGAAAGCCCAGCGAGATCTTTTTTTGGAGGCGGCCGAACAGGCAGACCTTATCGGAACGCTTCCTTCGCGTGATCGCCGCGACATCGGCGATGCGGCAACGGTAGAAAAGAACATGCGCGAGTATTTTGACATTGCCATGCGCCTGAAAAAGCCGATTGATATGCAAATAGATCAGAAGAACACTCCGCTTGAGCGGGAGTCGGCAATTCTTGTTGATGTCGCGCGCGCGTATCGCGATAAGGGGTACGCCCACGGGATCACCGCGACCCATTGCATTTCGCTTGGCGCGCACGCTCTTGCCGAGATCAAGCGCACCCGCCAGGCGTTTCGCGAACTCGGCATTTCGGTTGTCGTGTGTCCGGGCGCCGCTATAAGCACCAGGCAAGACCGCTTCCAGATGGCTCCCATACGGAACGCCATTGCTCCCGTAGAGGAACTTTTAGAAGGTGGCGTTACCGTTGCTCTCGGCACCGATAACGTGTCCGACATTTTCATGCCGTTTTGTAATGGCGACCTTCGCGCCGAGATGACGAAATTTGCCGACGCTATTCGCTGGCAAGGCGATCTTTCCCGGTTTGCCGATATTGCAACCACCAATGGTCGGATGACGCTCGGTCTGCCATGCGCATCAGAAAGGGAGTGACCGAATGAAAAAGAATATGCGAGCGCTTCTGTGTCCTCCGGACTTTATCCGCATTGAAAAAGAGATCAACGATCTCATGCATCATGACGACCCCCCCGACCCGAAAGCGGCAAAAACGGAGTGGCTTGAGCTTGTGCGCGATTATCTGGAGCTCGGCGTGGACCTTTGGTTCATTGAGGCAGACCCGGTATTTCAGGACATGTGCTTTCCGGCAAATGTCGCCTGGTGCCGATGGGGCAAGGTTGTTCTTGCCAATCTGATTCATAGGGTCGGTATGGCTCGCGGGGGCGAAATTGCCGTTTACAAGAAGTGGTTTGAAAGATATCAGAAGCATCTTTCGGATCTTGAGATCGTTTCGTGGCCCGATCGTGATGTGGGGTACGGGGGTCAGGGCGACACCGTGACGGTTGGTTCCGGGAAGACGCGAACGGTTGTTCTTGTCGGCTACGGTCAGGAGAGAACCGACTACGAGGCGCACCACGTTCTTCGTAGCATCCACCGCCTTGAGAAGGATCAGGTGCTTCCCGTTCGTCTTGTTGACGGGAGCCTGTACGATCTTGATCTGAACGTTTTTTATATCCCGAAGTTTCCGAAAACACCCGAGACGCTTCTCTGTTTTCCCGATGGCACCGATGCCGCCGGAAGAACGGCGTACGCATCGTTGCCGGTCGCGAAAGAAGACCGCATTATCGTAAGCCCCGAAGATGCGGCCGAGTTTGTTCTCAACAGCGTCTTTGTCCTCGGGCGCGATGGCGAAACGCACCTCATTATGCCCGGTGGATCTAAAAAGATAGAGGCGGAGCTCAAAGACCGGGGGTATAAGGTGCGAAGGCGCTCTCTTACCCAGGCGAAAAAGAATGGTGGCGGGACACGGTGCCACACCATGTTCCTGCCGGATGAAAAGGCCTAAAAGATACGCATATATGCCCCGATTTCGGGGCATTGACTTTTATACAAAAAAGTGATATAATTAGAGTAACGATGCGCCCTTTTTCAATTAAATATACAACTCAAATGGGACCGCGAGGCCCGGAAAGGAAACCCATGAGGATCCTTCATAGTATCAAGAACTCCCCGGCAAGCATCCGGGGGAGTCAGGACGAGCGGCGGCAGACGGTGAGGAACATTCTCATCTGGCTTGCCGCGCTCGTGTTCGTGCTGGCGTTCGGATCCGGGTGCGCCAGCGCCCAGCACCATCCGATGGAGAGGTGTTTGCGAATCTCCGACCCGGAGATCCGCGCCGCATGCGCGCGCGGCACGGATCGCGCCCTAGAGGAGAACCGACGCGATCAGCTCCGCGCCGCCGAACGGGGCGCGTACCTGCAGAACCGCTACGGGTACCAACAGCGGCGGAGCTATCCTGGCGCCGAGTACTACGTCGGCAACAGGCACAACGCTCCTTCGCGGAGCGCTATCATCGGCTCCTGGAGTTGGGGCGGTAACGGTCGTGGTCTCTCCGGCGGCTCTTCGGGCGGGAGCTGGCCCGCGCCGGGATCGCGAGATCGGTACTGATGTGAGTGGCCGGGCCGGGGTGAGAACCCCCGCGCCCGGTTTTTTGTTTTAAAAAGAAAACGACCGCGTGGTCGTTTTTGGTTTCTCCTTGTTACGTAGTGTGTTCACAGGGAAGTTCCTTGCGGTCGGGCTCTATCCTGATGATAACAGAGATGAGTTGTGGATAGCGCTCTCGCAGGCGCGCCTCTATGTGTCGCGATACCTCTTGGTGCGCCCGTTCCACGGTGATGTCGGGGTCAACGCCGACATGAAGATCCATAAAGACGGCATCTTCGCGGCCGCGGGATCGCGCCGCATGACAGAATCTAACGCCCGCTATCGATGAGGCGACGCGTTCTATGTCCTGCTTCGGGATGCGCGTAGAGTCGCATAGGATTTCAGCAGCTTCTTTCACGTTTGAATAAAAAAGCTTCAGAATGAAAAAAACAATAACGACCGATACGAGAGGATCTACGAACGCATACCCGATTTTGAGAAGAACAAGTCCGACAAGGACCGTCATGGATACGAACACATCGGAAAGCGTGTGGTTGGCGTCAACTTTTAAGAATTCGCTTGCGAGCTCCTTGCCGCGCTTTCGCTCGTACCAATAGACAAAGAGATTTATTACAACCGTGATAAGCACCACCGCGAACGGCAGAAGGCCTATTGTCGGGACGACGGGGGCAAACGCGCGGCGCCACGCCGCTTCAAGAATCTCAATGGCCGCCACAAGGAGCATGGCGCTTACCACTATGGTTGCTACCGTCTCAAATTTTGAATATCCATACGGGTATTTATCGTCGGCGGGCCGATCGCCCAGGCGGATGCCGACGATGCCGATAATATTTGAGACAGAATCGCCAAGCGAGTGAATGCCGTCCGCTACCAGATTAAGAAGTCCGGTGAGGGCTCCGACGGCGACCTTTGCAAGAGCTACCGCGAGGTTGAGGAAAAAGACGAATTGCAAGACGCCAACCTTTTGCTGGTTGTTCGTTGCCATGTTTTCATGCCAAAGAGCAAGTTTGCCTAGTATAGAGAAGACGACGCGCTTCTGCAATGCGGCGATATTTTTGAATGGACGTGTATGAGGGCGCGGTTGACGGTTGTTGCCGGATGCCATACGGTATGGCAAGCACCTCTTCGCGCCGGGAAGACACAGTGACGGTCCTCGCAATCACGATTGCGATAGCGCTTGTTCTCTACTCCATCATTCTGCACGAGATATCACACGGGTTCATCGCGGAACGCCTCGGAGACCCGACTGCGCGGAACGCCGGGCGTCTGACGCTTAATCCATTGAAGCATCTTGACCCTATCGGTTCGGTGATACTACCCCTTGTGACGTTTTTTGCTTTCGGGTTTATCATCGGGTGGGCGCTACCCGTTCCGGTAGACCCGAGAAGATTTGCTCCGCGCTGGCAGAGATTCGGTTTTGCGCTTGTCGGCCTCGCGGGTCCCGCCATCAACATGGTGATCGCGGTCTTGTGTGGAACAGCGTTTCGTTTTCTTGGGGATCAGCATGGGGCTCTCGGTACACTGTTGATCGTCATCGTCTATCTCAACGTATTACTTGCGATTTTCAATCTCATGCCGCTACCGCCCTTTGATGGGTCGCGCATCCTTGCTCCCTTTATGCCTCGCGCGATCGGGAGACGGATGGACGAGGCGGGCATGGGTACCGCGCTCATAAGTTTAGCCGTTGTGTTGTTACTTCTGCTTCCCATTCTTCGGCACGTAACTATGTTCGTGGCATCTTTTATTGTCGGAACGGATGTCGCGGCAATCTTAGGGCGTTAAGTAAAAGCTGCCTATATTGATGGGCAGTTTTTTATTATGTGGCGCCCGTGCATGGTCGGGCGCGCGCCTTTCTGCTACCATAATGAAGATGAGAATACGAACAACAAGCAGAGAAGCAACAAAGAAGCTGGGGCGACTTGTCGCCTCCCGCATTCTGAAGATGCGGCGACGCCCGGTGGCCCGGAAGGGCGCCGTGGTGTTAGCGCTTCGTGGCGATCTGGGTGGCGGCAAAACGACGTTTGTTCAGGGTTTGGCGCGCGGACTTGGCATACGAATCGCGCCGCGAAGTCCCACATTCATACTTATGCAGATATTTTCTTTTGGTCGCCGCGAAAAGTCCGAGCGCCGCATGGTGCATATTGACGCGTACCGATTTCGGCGGGCGGAAGACGCGCGGCCCCTCGGTCTTCGGGAGATCTTCAAAGACCCCAATGCCGTTGTTGTCATAGAGTGGGCCGAGAAGATCAGGAAATTTTTGCCCAAAAAAACAATCTGGATCCGCTTCTCTCATCGCGCAAAGCAGGTGCGCGACATTACGGTGCCCGCAACACTTCACATGCCGCGCGCGGGACGCGCATAAACACCTTTTTCCACGCTCTTCATGAAATACGTTATCATTGATTCAAACGCCATCATCCACCGTACGTTTCACGCGATACCAGTATTAACGTCGCCCGACGGCGCGCCGGTAAACGCCGTGTACGGATTTTGTTCCATTCTGCTTCGCATGATGAAAGAGCTGAAGCCGGACGCGGTGGTGGCCGCCTTTGATCTTGCGGGACCAACATTTCGCCACGTTGCTTTTGAGCGGTATAAAGCCCATCGGCCGAAAGCGCCCGATGAATTGTACAGCCAGTTCTCAAAGGTGAAGGAGGTGCTGGGGGCCTTCGGCGTTCCCATCTACACCGCCGAAGGGTACGAAGCGGATGATGTTATTGCGACTCTTGCGGAAAAAATTAAAAAAGACGATCCGCGCGCCGCTATCATTATCGTGACCGGCGACCTTGATGCTTTACAGCTGGTAGACGATCGCGTCTCCGTATGGACGATGAAAAAAGGAGTAAGCGATACGGTGCTCTATGACCACGATGCGGTCGTCGGGCGCTACGGATTGGAACCAGCGCAACTTGCCGATCTCCGGGGATTTCGCGGGGACGCCTCCGACAACATTCCGGGTGTTCGGGGTATTGGCGAAAAAGGAGCGATAGATCTTCTGAAAAAATTCGGTTCGGTTGAGCGCGCATATGAGTTGCTGGAAGCGGGGAAACTTGATGCGACAGAGGCTGTCAAAAAAAAGCTTCGTGAAGGGAAGAAAGACGCGTTCATGTCAAAAGAATTGGGGCTTGCGCGCCGCGACGTTCCTATTCCGGTGACGGTCGCAGAGCTCCGGCGGGAGGGCGATACGACCCCCGAGGCGGTCATTCCCCTTTTTGAGTCACTCGGGTTTTTCAGTTTGGTAAAGCGGGTTCAGGAGCTAAATGGCGGTAAAGCCCCGCAACAACTTTCTTTGGTTCCAGACGCGGAAGCGGCGGTAAAAAAAATAAAGAATGCGCAGGAACTTGCCGGTATAGTGAAACGAGGGCCGTTGGCGTTTGTACAGAAAGACGCGCGTGTCATTATTATTGCTACGGCTGACGGTGCGCTGCATCTGGCAGATGCGACGCTGTTTAAAAAATTATCCAAAAAAGACCTAGCCGTTTTCAACGCGTGCGAAAAGATCGTCTATGACGCAAAGTCCTTCATGCATGCGTTCGCGGAGCGCGGGATCGGTAGCGGGGGTGCCTACGCCGATCTTATGCTTATGTCGTACTGCACGGGCGCAAGCGCCGCAAAGTCCCCTGCCGCACTCATTCAACAAGAGCTTCGGCGCATGGCGCCTGCGGACCCGGAGGGACAAGCGCCGAGTTTTTTTGAACTGAAGGCGGTTCTGGAAAAAAAGATGCAGGATAGCGCGACTGAAAAAGTATTTTCCGACATAGAGCGCCCGCTTACCGAGGTTCTGGCTCGCATGGAGGAGCGCGGCATAGCGGTAGACACAGCGTACCTTTCAACGCTTCGCGAGGCCGCAAAAAAAGAACTCGCGACGCTGGAGGCCCGCATTCACGAGCGCGCGGGGAGATCATTCAACATAAATTCCACGCAACAACTTGCGGAAATTCTTTTTTCTGAACTCCGTATTGCCGAAGGCACAGCGATAAAAAAGACAGGGAAAGGAAATATATCAACCGACAATGATCAACTTCTTCGGATTAAAGAGGCACACCCCATCGTGCCCGACATTTTGGAATACCGCGAACTTGCAAAGCTGGTCTCAACCTATATTGACGCGCTTCCCAAACTCGTTGGGACCGACGGAAGAATCCATACAACATTCAACCAGGCGGGAACGGCCACCGGACGGCTTTCAAGCCAGGATCCGAACATGCAGAACATTCCCATTAAGACCGAGCGCGGGCGGCAGATCAGAAGGGCGTTTGTTGCCGCTCCCGGCCGCTCATTCGTGGCGTTTGATTATTCCCAGCTTGAACTTCGGGTGGCGGCCGATATGGCGCAGGATACAAAAATGATACAGGCGTTCGCCCGCGACCTTGATATTCACGCGCTCACCGCGGCTGAAATGAATAACGTTCCGCTGGAGCGCGTAACGCCGGAAATGCGCGGGCGGGCAAAGACCCTTAATTTCGGGATTCTGTACGGCATGGGAGTGAGATCGTTCGCGGAAAGCGCGCACATTGACATGAAGGAGGCAAAAAAGTTTTTTGAGGAGTACTTCAGCGATTTTTCCGGTATCGCGGCGTACATCAGCGGGACAAAGGAGTTCGCGAAAGCGAATGGGTATGTCGTCACGGCTTTCGGCCGCAGGCGCTATCTTCCCGCGATCGTATCCGGGGGATTTCGCGAACAGCGGGAGGCCGAGCGCATGGCCATTAATTTTCCTATTCAGGGCACCGCGACGGGAGATGTTATCAAGCTTGCCATGATCGGCGTTGATCGATGGATCCGCGACGGCCGCGAAGGAAAAATTGCGCTGTTGTTACAGATACACGACGAACTTTTTTTTGAGACAGACGACGATTTTGTGGCGACCGCCTTGCGGGAGATTCCGCCCATTATGGAGCGCGTCTGGAAGGGCGCGGTGCGACTCAAGGTCGTCGGGAAGGCGGGAAAGACATGGGGAGAGATGCGATAGCCGCTCGCTTTTACAACAATATTTTTTCTGTGGTATAGTGGGGGCGGCATAACACATGAACATATGGAGATACAAAAGACATCACTTCTTATCGTAGAGGACGATAAATTTTTACGGACCTTGTTGGTGGGGCGCCTGAAAGAAGAAGGGTATGCGGTCACCGAGGCAGAAGACGGGCAGACCGCGCTGAAGATTCTTGGGGCGCTTGAGCCGCACCTGGTGGTGCTTGATCTTCTCATGCCAGACATTGACGGGTTTGAGGTCCTGCGCCGCATGAAGGAGCGCCCGGCTCTTGCCAAGACCCCGACGATCGTTCTTTCAAACATGGGAAGCGCGGAAGATATCAGCAAAGCGAAGGCCATGGGTGTTGCCGACTATCTCGTGAAAGCGAATTACACGCTAGACGATATTCTCGCAAAGATCAAGGAGGTTCTCAAAGCGACATATTTCTAAAGGTGCCGGCGGGCGCATACAGAGATGCGTGCTCGGGCGCGCGCTCCTGGTGCGGGCGCTTTTTGCCGGAGGTGTTCCAGCGGCACACGAGCATGATATTTTTTCTCTACGGGCCGAACACATACGCAAGCCGGAAAAAACTGCGGGAACTTGTTGAAGGGTTCCGGGTCAAAAGCGGCTCGTCGTTTTCTATTGAACGGTTTGATGCCGAAGAGCGGCAGGTTGCCGAAGCACGGGCCGCTATCGGTTCTTCATCGCTGTTTCAGGAGAAAAAACTTGTTGTGGTGGAGCGGGTGTTATCCGCCGGGACGTGGTGGCCGGAGGTTCGCCGATTCCTGAAAGAGTGGGGTCGCACGGCGGATACGAATTTCATTTTTTGGGACGAGGACGTTGGCGAGCGGTATGCCGAGGAGGTGCGCGAGCTTCGGGTAGCATCCGAGAAGGCGCAGGAGTTCACATCTCCCACGCCCGCCGATGTTATGCGCTTTATCGCAGAGCACCCGACGGCCCGTCGGCAAAAACTTTCTCCATCCTATCAGACGGCGCTCATACAGAGGTTTGGGCCGGATCTGTGGGGGATCAATAACGAACTTGAAAAAGCGGCGTGCGCGACACACCCCGAAGCGCCCATTGGACTTTCCCGCCAGGAGCGCCCGTATGTATTTCTTGATGCATTGGTTGAGGGGCGCCCGGATGCTATGGCTCATTTTTTTTCGCTTCGCGAAGCAGGCGTTGACGATTTTTATATCTGGGGGTCGTTGGTGAGCGCCGTTCGCGCGCTTGCGGCGTTCACGGCCGCCGGAGAGACGAAGGGTGCTGCCGCTTCGGTGGAAAAAGGACTTCGTCTGCATGCGTTTGTCGCGCAAAAAGCCCGCCGGCAGGCGAAGCGTTTTACCAAAGGATTTCTTCTTGATCTTTACCGAGATCTTTTTGATTGGGATACCCGTCTGAAAACGGGAGGCGCTGCTTTGGAGGACGCGGTGTGGGCGATCGGCGCGCGCATTCGTGAAAGCGGTACCGGTCGGATCGGCGCCATTTGAAACGCGGAACACGAGAGTTGGCAGTGATAGAGGGCGAAAAGGAGAATGTGGGGAATACACAAAAACGGTCCCGCGATCTATCTCATACCAAGAGATGAACTGCGGGACCATTTCATATTGGGAGAGGCGTTACGAGGTCGCCGGCTTCTGTACAAGTTTTGTGAGGCGCGACTTTACACGGGCGGCCGTGTTTTTTTTAATGACGCCGGATTTTGCGGCCTTATCAAGCGCCTGATAGGTTTTGGGAAGAAGTTCTGCCGCCTCCTGTACTTTTTTTTGCGAAAGAAGCTTGCGCACCTGTTTCACGTGTTCCTTGAACGCATCCCGTCTTTTTGTGTTTGCCGCGCGGCGCGTCAATGATTGCCGCAGGGCCTTTTTTGCTGATCGTGTGATTGGCATAAAAATGAAGATGGTTACGTACAAGCCATAGTACTCGCGGCAGTGCGGTTTGTCAATGCGCAGAGATTGGTGTTGACATTTTTGGGCGCACACGTACTATGTGGTAGTACTTTTACACACAACATGAGTATGGCTGGGATCAAGCGCGTCAGCACCAAAGACCTCATCGGAATGAAGGAGAAAGCGGCAATCGCGGCGGTCAAGCGCGTCGGTATGGTTTCGCGGGTGATGTGGCGAGATGGAACGGCCTTTATGGGTACGATGGATTACAGAACCGATAGAGTGAATTTGGGTATCACAAAGGGAAAAGTTACCGGCGCCACCATCGGGTGAACACAAATCCCGCCCTTAAAAGGCGGAATTTATTTTACTCCGCGTGCCTCGCTTCGTGATAGCACAAAGCACTATTTCATGCTCTATACATAAGGCCCGCTTTTTAAGGGTGGGATTTCTTGTATCTCTCACATGCTTCAGACGGATCAGCCGTCCCGATATTTTTTGATCCGGTCGCGGATTCGGGCCGCAAGTTCAAAGTTCATCTCTCGCGCCGCTTTTTTCATCTCGCGCTCAAGCTCTTTTATCACCTCTTTTTTGGGACCCACGAGTGCGGGAGACGTAGACGCGTCTTTATCGTCATTATTCTCATCGCCAAAGATGTGTCGTATCTCTTTCGTGATGTGCGTCGGGGTGATGCCATGCGCCGTATTATATGCCTCCTGAATGTGCCGCCTTCGCTCCGTTTCTTTGATGGCGCGGGCCATAGAATCGGTCATGGTGTCGGCATACATAATGACTTCCCCATCGGCGTTTCGCGCCGCACGCCCCATGATCTGCAAAAGCGTTCGTTCGTTTCGCAGGAAACCCTCTTTGTCGGCGTCTAGAATGGCGATGAATGCAACTTCCGGCAGATCAAGCCCTTCCCGCAACAGGTTGATGCCGACGAGGGCGTCGTATTTCCCGAGCCGAAGATCGCGAAGTATTTCGGGACGGTCAAGCGTTTTTATCTCCGAGTGAAGGTATGTCGTGTTGACGCCCGCCTCCTGAAGATACTCGGCGATGTCTTCGGCAAGGCGCTTAGTGAGCGCCAGCACCAACGAGCGCTGTCCGCACGCGGCGCGCTTTCGTATTTCTTTAATCACATCTTTAACCTGCCCCCCTGTTTTTTTTACGATGACCTTCGGATCAAGAAGCCCCGTCGGACGAATGAGTTGTTCGGCAACACTTCCTTTGGATTGCTGTAACTCGTAGATGCTCGGGGTCGCGGATACATACACGACCGGACCTATCTTTTCGTTGAACTCGGCAAATTTCAGCGGGCGGTTATCAATGGCGGACGGCAGGCGGAACCCGTAATCAACGAGGACCTGCTTTCGCGCATAGTCCCCCGCGTACATTCCCCGAAGTTGCGGGACGGTCACGTGTGACTCATCAATAAAAGTAAGAAAGTTTTCTCCGAAACGGTAGCGGTAGTAATCAATAAGCGATGACGGCGGCGAGCCGGCACTGCGGAACGAGAGATGCCGCGAATAATTTTCAATGCCGTTGCAGTATCCCGTTTCTTTCAGCATCTCCATGTCAAAGCGCGTGCGCTCCTCCAGGCGCTGGGCCGCAAGCAGTTTTCCGGCGGCCTTGAGCGCGCCGAGCCGCTCTTTCAACTCCTCGTTGATGTTTCGCATCGCAAGATCCAGTTGTTCTTTCGGCGTGACGAAGTGTTTTGCTGGAAAAATTTTGAACTCGGCAAGCGGCCGCGCGGATGCGCCGAGGGCGATGCTTTTTTGGGAGATGCGTTCAACCGCGGAACTGCCGAATTCAATCGTGACGATGTTCCCGCCGGATGGCGCGTGTATCTCTACCGTATCTCCCCGCATACGAAACTCTCCTTGCCGCGGGTCAAAGTCATTTCTCTTGTATTGGAGAAGCACGAGAAAGCGGGATGTCTGTCGCGGCGAGATCTTCTGTCCTACTTTGATGTCGGTTGAGATTTTTTCATATTCAAGCGGATCTCCTATGCCGTATATGCAGGAAACGGACGCAACAATAAGCACATCGTTTCGTACGAGAAGATCGGCGGTGGACGCGTGGCGCAATCCGTCTATTAGTTCATTTATCTTCGCGTCTTTTTCAATATAGGTGTCGGTTTGCGGGAGATACGCCTCCGGTTGATAGTAGTCATAATAGGAAACAAAATAATGGACGGCATTGTGCGGGAAAAATTCTTTGAACTCTTCATACAGCTGGGCCGCAAGCGTTTTATTCGGCGAAATAATAAGAGCGGGTTTCTGCATGCGTTCAATGACGTTTGCCATGGTGAACGTTTTGCCCGAGCCCGTAACGCCGAGAAGCGTTTGCGCCGGCGCTTTTTCGTGAAAACCGGCCATGAGCTTTTCAATGGCCTTCGGCTGGTCACCAGTCGGAGAGAATGGGCTTTTTAATATAAATGTATTCATGTGTATGCGATGAAGGGAATGCTCGGGCCCGACAA
>Ga0154966_143_pt2 | contig 12543 bp, 15 predicted proteins | sample RifCSPhighO2_01_FD_105934 | JGI IMG/M metagenome (GOLD analysis project Ga0154966, IMG submission 105934) | Candidatus Sungbacteria bacterium RIFCSPHIGHO2_01_FULL_51_22
GGATCGTTGTTAAATTGGTATGCAACGCGGGCGCCAAGATCGTTAATAAGGATAATCTTGGTATCCGGCAGAACAGGGTCTCCGGCATCCCCCCAGTCGCACAATGAAATATAGGTACCGGTCCGCAATTCCTTATTCATGAATTCTAAAATAAAGCGGATGTTGTCCTGAACATTTTGCAGATTGCGCACCTTTATCTGGGCGTTTTGCGCCATCACAATGATGCTGACAGATGTCATCATAACAACGGAAAAAATACCCATGGCAATAATCATTTCCATGATAGTAAACCCTGTAGCGCCTATAGGTTGTTTTTCCGTATCCATAAACATGTGGGCATAACGCCCATCACTTCCTACAACACTCCGACACCATATTGTGAACAATACGGGTGATCCCTAGCGCCAGTTATACAGTGTCTCCTGCACCGATATGTTCCTGGTCACACCCTTTTCCACCCAAAAGACCTGGGAGATGACAAGAAGCCTCTGCTCGTTCGGGATGATCTCCCCCGAAACAGGATCATCTTCAAAACCGCCCGGCAAAAAATCGGTAATGGTCACCTTGCGACGAAACATGCTTGGGTCACACGGCGTCCCACTGCAGTGTATCGGCCGGAGAAGTAAATTATTGTTGGCGCCCCCCGACTGATCAAAAGAGAGAGGATCACCGGTATACGCCGTAAGGCGACAGTCAATGACGTCCACTTCGTAACCGGCGGCCAACTCAAAAAGCATGATGCCACCCGTTTCCGGCGCTCCCCCGGCCTGCTTTACGCATCCCTGATCAATACTTCCATCGTCGGGCAGTGTCCCGCGCCAAAATACCGGACTTGAGGTGCTATCTCGCAGTATGTTGGAATCGCGAAAGTGCCGTACGATCTCAATGCCCTCTTGCGCAAGATGCGCCGCGACGATCTTGTTCTTTGATGATTTGGCGCTAAAAAGTGCCTGGGAAACGAGAGCCAACGGACCAACCACTGCCCCGACAATGAGGGCTACGGCAACGACGGTCTCTATAAGAGTAAATCCTTTTGGGGAATTCGTATTCATATGCCAAATGCACAGCATGGTTGCGGGCGTTACTGAACAAGGATCTGCCCCGTGGTGATGATGCTTACCACCGACGTTTGCACGCTGACACCGGGAGAAGTGATCGTGGTCTTAATGTATGTTTCACCCGCCAGTATTCCATTGCAAAAAATTCCCATGCGGGCCGCAGGCGTTGCGAACGCAATATCAATGTCACCGCCCACGCAAAATGGAGTCCCGCCCGCATCTACGATTGACGTAATCTTAAGCCCACGCTCAAAAGAAATCGTCTGCGCAAGAACATCCGTGTTCGGAGCGGCAATGCCCCCAGCGTAATTATATGTCTGACTGTTATCAAGATCGGCATACATGATATACTCCGGCGCCCCGACGTGGAGACGCAGTCCATATCCCTTCGGAACGCGGGGGCCGCCGGTCGGAGGACAGACAATCGCGGGACACTGGATGCTTCTTACGGCAAATGCTCTACTTTGGGCGGTGCGGAGGTCAAGCACCAATTGCTGGCCCGCCTTGCGGATAAGGATCCGCTCGTTTAATTGCGGAAAGCTTACAAGCGTCATCGCCATAAGGAGCACCATAATACCGATCACGACAACCACTTCTACGAGAGTAAAGCCGCGATCAGATCCCTGCATAATGTTTCGTGTAGCATGCATACCATGGAAAAAGGTCTCCTTCCCTCCGCCTTACGCGCGCTTCGTCAAGAACGCGCCGAAACCAGTTTATAGCTGTTCATACTTCACCATGATCTCCTCGCGCTCTTTGACGCGATACATGGTTGGATCCGAAATGAGAACATCACCCGAATACGCCTGCCATTGCCTGTTCGCAGAGTTCCTGATCCCACCGACCGCGGCAATGGTGGTGCCTTCAACCGAAAAATCCAGCGGCTCGCGATCCGGCAAGGGAGTCACGCGCTCTATCTGCCTCATAACATTGCGAAGCGTCATGCCGTCACCCACGGCACCGACGAACACCCGCTTGGTTCCGTTCCCAAAATCCAACACCACCTTCGCCTCGCCACTTTCAATACCGCGCATGAGCGTTATGGGCGCTTCACCGGAATATCGGAGATACTCGCGATGGAACCGGATGGTACTAATATATGAAATCACGATCACCAAAACAAAGAGACCGCCGAGCACCATCCAGTGCCAGCCGGGAGCCGTGCAATTTTTTTGGTTCCCGAAGAAAGGTTTTTCCAGCATATGCGTGATACGAGTGATACCTCTTCTATTATACCCCAAGTAGGCGAAAATAGGTGTTCGCCAGGCCATCCCCCCACACAAGTGAGACAAACGCGCCAAATGCCAGGTACGGTCCGAACGGAATCTTACTTTTAAGGGTCCCGCGCTTGATTATAACGACCATGATCCCGACAAGAGCTCCAACCCAAAAAGACAATAGGATCGCGATGCCGCCCTTTAGTCCGCCGAGGAAGAGCACAAGTACGGGGGCCAGCTTTACGTCCCCGAATCCCATTGCGTTCCCTCGTGAAATACCCCAAATGCCACCGAACACGATGAGCGCAAGCATTGCCACTCCCGCCGTCATACCGATATCGGAGGTTGAGGCGGAACCGGAAAAAAATCTGACCGCCCACCCGATACATGCAAGCGCCGCAATGCCCGCGGTCGCAAAGTCGGGAATGATCATGTGCTTCACGTCATACGCAAAAATGACGATCAAAAAAACTGCGAAGGCAAAATAATAGAGGAGAGACACAAATTCAGATACATACAAATAATCAATGAGCATACCAGGTGATACTATTTTTCGGTGAAATATTACATATCCAGTATTAGGTAGTAAGCAACCCTCTCAAAATTTCTCCGCGTACTGATACTCAATACTTACTATGTAGTACTATCTAAAGATTTCCCTTGAAGAACTGCCACGTGATAAGCGCAAATGCCGCCGCCGTCATGATCTCCACAAGCGGATACTGCCATGAGATCAGTCCGCGACATCCCCGGCAGCGCCGTCTCTGCACTACAAAGCTTATGACGGGCACAAGCTCGGTCCATGACAAGGTCTTATGACACACGGGGCAATGCGACCGCCCGCCAAGTTCTGCCACCACTGCCGCTATGGAAGAAATCCCCTCTTTTTTTGATAAAAGAGGGGATTTCGGGAGCCGACAGATAACTACATTGAGAAAACTGCCGACCACAAGCCCAAAGAGTAGAGTAAGGGCTATTTCCACAGAACTAGGGCCTTACGTCGTAGCAATAGAAACTCGCCTCATTATTGCATCCGTCCGCATCGGCACCTTCAACAACATCACCGGCCGCGTCTATGTCCCCATCCAAGGCAACATTCGTGGATTCCTCAAGATTCGCCCCGATGTGGTAACTCAAACACGTTTCTGATGCTTCTGTGCAGTCGTCAGCGGCGATTGGAGGGTTCGTGGATGTCGTATATGAGTTAAAACGATATGCGGTCCCATCTGGGTCCTTCGGAACAGCGGGGATATAGTCAGGATCAAGGTTGCCCGTATCATCCGGGTACTCTGATTTTGCATCAAAATACAGTTCAAGGGCTAACTGTATCTGCTTGATGTCCGCAACGCGGCGGGCATCACGCGATTTCTTTCGTGCTGTGTTGAGCGATGCCAACACGATAGATGCTAAAATACCGATAATAGCGATAACGACCAAAAGTTCAATGAGGGTAAACCCCTTCTTTGAACTATTACTCAGAAAAAATCTTTTAAACATGCGTATGATGAGATTAGTCATTATGGGCTCGCCGTAGCTTGACTGGAACTAGCGGCTAGCGCCAAAAAACTAATTCTTTAAACGACTTTTGAGAGGCCGACTCCGCAGCAAACTGTGCACAAATACTTTTGAAACACCACCCGCTCGTATTCGTGAATGGCTTGCAGCAGAACGGACCATTAACAAATAATAATGACCTCTCTATTATACAACAGGCGTTTTTACACTTCCATGCGGGCTGTGGATAACAGAGAGGGAACTACCATAATATCCACAAGAATCAGCGTCAGCTACTCCAAAAAACATCAGAAACAAGGGTTTTAGAGCGCAGAAGACAAGCTGTACAATGGCACAAGAATTGCGGCGACCAAGATACCGACCCCGCCTCCAAGGACCAGGATAAGCATCGGCTCAATGAGGCCAATAAGGGCCTCAACTGCAGCAAGAACCTCGCGACGATAAAATCGCGAAAGCGCCTCCAAGACGAAATCAAGCTTTCCCGATTCCTCCCCGATGTGAATCATTTGGGTAACAAGCGGCGGAATTTCCTCATATTTCTCAAATGCCAAACTCATGCTATTCCCCGCTTTTACCGCCTCAACGGCATCCAAAATAACCGTGCGATACACGCGGTTCCCGACGACATCTGCCGTGATCTGCAGTGCGCGTAGTATCGGAACACCTGCCGCAATAAGATTTGCAAGATTATCGGCCATTGTGGAAAGATACATTTTCCGCGAAAGCCCTCCTACAAACGGGAGTCGGATGCGTATCTCGTCAAAAAGTTGCCTCCCTTTTTCACTGCCAATATATCTCCATCCGATAGCGCTGCCGGCGATCAGTGCGATCAAAAGAAATATTCCGTAATCCCGAAGAAATAGGGAAAGCGAAATAATGATCTGGGTATAAAACGGAATAGGAACGCTCGCCTCTTCAAAAATTCCTACGAGACGTGGAACCACGACCACCATCATAACGACCATGACGCCAACGAACGCCGTAAGAACGAATGCCGGATAAATAAGGGCGTTTTTCACCTTTGAGACCAGTTCGTGAGTCCGCTCAAGGTTATCCGCCAAAAACGTGAACACCTCTTTGAGCTTTCCGGACTCCTCCCCCGCCTTGATCATATTGACGTAAAATGCCCCGAAAATATTGGGATGCTTCATCATCGCCTGCGAAAGCGAGGAGCCGCCGGACAGGTCATCCATGATCTCCGATATTGCCTCACGAAGTATGGGGCTGGGGGCCTCCGACATGAGCGTTTTTAACGACTGGACGATGGGAACTTTTGCCTCAAAAAGCGTTGCAAGCTGGCGGGAAAATATCACAAGATCGCGCTGTTTTACATGCTCAAAAAAGCGCATGCGCGCGCCGAACACGCCACCGGTATCGTGCGGACGAAGTTCTACGACAATAAGTCCGGACCGCTGAAGCGAATCAACAGCATTCTCAAGATTAAGCGCCTCAATGGACCCTTGCCGCTCCTCTCCCTCGGGCGTTCGCGCTTTGTAAATAAACTCCATACTAAAAACTATGAATGATGAATGCAGAGTGATGAATACAGAACACGGCCCGCGGCGCGCTTCGTTGACATACTAATCAGCGCGCTCCGCCCGCTAGCGCCGTTTCAACAGAAGTTGCAGTTCAGACGGGTTCAATGAATAGTTTATCGCCGTTTCAAGTGTAATCTCGCCTCTGCGAATAAGGTCGGTCAGCGAACGGTTGAACGAGATCATCCCCTCGGCGGTGCTTGTCTCTATCACAAGGTCAATCTCGTGCACTTTGTTTTCACGGATAAGATTCCGAATGGCGGAATCGGCGACCATAACCTCTGCGGCGGGCACCAGTCCCCCTTCAATACGAGGCAAGAGGCGCTGTGAAAGAATGCCGATAAGTGTTGAAGCAAGCTGTGAGCGTATCTGTCCTTGCTGTTCGGGAGGAAACGTATCCAGGATGCGATCTATGGTTTGAGCGGCGTTGTTCGTGTGAAGTGACGAGAACACAAGGTGTCCGGTCTCTGCGGCCGTGACTGCGGCCGCGATCGTAACAGGGTCGCGCATTTCGCCTATCATCAAAACGTCAACATCCTCGCGAAATATTGAGCGAAGGGCTACCGGAAAACTTTCGGTATCCACCCCGACCTCACGCTGGTCCACCATCGCGCGATCCGAGGCGAACATGTACTCAATAGGATCTTCTATCGTGATAATGTGATCATTTCGCGTGTGATTTATGTAGTCAATCATAGCTGCAAGCGTCGTCGTTTTTCCGTGCCCCGTAGGTCCTACCACCAGAAAAAACCCTTGCGGACGCGTACAAAAATCGGCCAAAATGTTCGGAAGGGCAAGTTCCTCAAAACTCTTGATGCGCGTCGGAATAAGCCGCATCGCAATACTGATATATCCCTTTTGAACGAAAGTGTTGACCCGAAAACGAGCGGTGTCGTGGTATGCGTACGAAAAATCCAGCTCCCTTCTTTCGGAGAAGATCTTTTTTTGAGCGTCGTTTATCATGAGAGAAAGGAACTCTCTTGTGCTTTCGGGGGTGAGAATGTCTTTTTTTGCAAGTTCCAATAATCCGCCGTCTATCCTAATAGTCGGATGACGGCCGACGGAAAAATGCAGATCGGAGGCGTTCTGCTTCAATACCGTATCAATAAGTTCCGAAAATTCTTGTTGGTAGTTCATATGCTTATATCATATCATAAAAACTATCGGCGCACGCGATGATACGCGCACAACCCACCGGAGGGCACGCCTAAATAACCTCAAGCAACTCGTCAACGCCGATAATTCCGCGCAATGCCTTCATCACGCCGTCTTGCCGCATGGTGATCATATTTTGGCGCAATGCTTCCGCTCCTATTTTCGTCTCCGACGGTCCCTCAAGAACGATCTTTTCAAGCTGGGGCGTCATTTCCAACACCTCATAGACGCCAATACGGCCCCTGCTTCCCTTCGGGCACGTTGCCGACGCCTCACCGAGAAAGACCGAGGAGAATTTCTGCTTTTCCATCTCGTCTTTAAAGGCGGCCGGAAGAGCGGCGAGCTCTCTGGCAATGACATCCTTGATGTGCCCCTCTATCGGAACTTCTTTCCGTGACTCCGCGCAAAGACGCCTGACCAAGCGCTGTCCGATGGCAAGAATGACGGTGGAGGGAATAAGAAATGGATCAACGCCCATATCCAGAAGACGCGGAATAACGCCAAGCGCATTGTTCGTATGAAGCGTTGAAAGCACTAAATGTCCGGTAAGTGCTGCGTGCACCGCAAGCTGTGCCGTTTCTTTATCCCGGATCTCACCCACCATAATAATGTCGGGGTCCTGGCGCAAAATGTGCCTGAGTCCCGTAGCAAAGTCATAGCCGATCTCGGGCCGCACCTGGGACTGGTTCATGCCCGGCATGTAGTATTCTATCGGGTCCTCCAAACTTACGATGTTCTTTCCCTCCTGGTTCAGAATCTGAAGCATCGCGTAGAGCGTCGTGGATTTTCCGGAACCGGTGGGACCCGTCACAAGTATCATGCCATACGGTTTTTGCATGCTTCGCTCAAGAAGTTCCTTGTTGCGGCCTTCTATGCCGAGGTCCGCCAGGGTCTTGATCCCGGCATCGGGATCAAGGATCCGAATGGCGACCTTCTCCCCATAACTTGTCGGAAACGTTGAAACGCGAAAATCAACCTCCTTATCAAGCACGCGCGCATGAAACCTGCCGTCCTGCGGAATGCGGAGCTCGTCAATTTTAAGATTGGTCATAATCTTGATCCGCGTCACCACCGCCGCGTGTACGTTCCCGGGCAGTACCAAGCCCGTATACAGTACGCCGTCAACCCGGAACCTCACACGCAGCTTATCGCCCAAGGGCTCAATATGAACGTCGGATGCCCGCCCCTCAACAGCGTACCGCAAAATAACCCCGACCATTTTTGTGATAGGAGCATCTTCTGTTATTTTCTCGCCCTGCCCCCTATGAATAGCCGGGCGGTCCAACTCCAATTTTTTTTCAAAATCCGAAAGCGCTTTTGTAACCTCCCCGCCAAGGGACTTATATTCCTGCACGATGCTTTCAAAATCGCTCGGCGTAATGATGTATGAACGAAACGGCACGCCCAAACGCTGACCGATGAATTTCAGCGCATCCTGCGCCTTAAGGTCGTCGGGGCTTACCATGCCGATCTCAAGCACCCCCTCCTTTCTATCCAACGGAATGAAGCTATAAAAGCGCGCCGATTCTTCGGGTATCTCTTTTAACACATCATATGGAACCTTTTTCCCTTCAAGAAAATAGGTATCAATGCCGAAAAGCTCGCTTTTGGCGAGCGCGATGTCCCGCTCTGAAACGCCACGGCCCAAAAGCACGTCCTCCACGCTTGAAGAGTGCTCCTGCGCCTCGCGCTTTATGCCGACAATCTCTTCCTTCGGGAAGGCGCCTTTGCGGGATAAGATTTCAAGAATGTTTTTTGCCATATGCTGTCTTCAGATCGTGTATAGTCACGCCGCGTGAGAGAAAAAATCCGGCGCCTGCCGGAATATCCGCATGACAGGCGCCCGCCATATCACGTGCACATGCGCCGTTACGGCAGATCCCGAGGCATCGGACGACCAGGGCATCACGAAAAGACATTAAAAAGGAATAAAGGGATTTGCCCGCCCCGGCGTATAGTGAACCGTTCCGGTCGCCGTAGGAAATTCTTTCAGAGCCGTAAAGAACGGGTCCCTAAAAAACTCGGCGTCCAAACTGATATTGTTTATCTTTTCAAATTCAACGAGCTGGCCCTCTTCGGGAACGCTCACGCTACTTCCCGCCGGCACGCTCGGAGTCCGCGAGAACCAGTAAAATACAAACACGCCCAGAAACAGAAGCACAATGATAACACCTATGGTTTGTTTGTTCATTTCTTTAATAACGTTCGTTCTTGCCCATAACGCGCCGCAACGAAAGACATTTCTGTATCACTGCCGAGCGCCCAGCACTGGCACCGCCTATCGGCTCATATAATATGTATCCGCCTGCAAGGTAAATGTATGACTGCCGGTAACCCCTCCGCCAAGAGTGATATTTCTGACATCGGTGATGCGAATAATGCTCTCAAGCTCAACAATAAATTTTCTAAAATTTTCATAACTTCCGATCATATTCAACGTAATAGGAAGCTTTGAATACCGTACTATCTTCTTCGCCAGCAATGCCACCTCTGCGGCATTTCGCGGCCGCCCCGTTGTTTCGCGCTCTATCTTTTGGAATTGGATGCCTGTCAGCTGAAGCCGATGTTTTTTGACCAAAAGATCAAGGTTCACCAACAGTTCACCGATCTCGGGGCCCTCCGGCAACATGCTGTCCAAGCGCTTAATATCATCATCAGAAATAGCGGCGTAACTTGATACGATCGCCTCCTTTTTAAGGCGTATCTCATCAAATTTTCCAAGGATCTCCTCAAGTTTCACTTTTTTTGCCGACTCAAGCGGAATGCTCTGAAAATCCGGCATAACAAAGAAGATGAGCGCGAGCGCCGTGGTAATACCGAGAAGTATGCTAAAGGTTAATTTGTTCACGTATGTATACTACTGCCCCGAACAGCCGGCGGCGATCATTATCCGGCCATCTCGGGAACGGAAAGCTGTAAAACACTTCTGTTAAAAATAATGGTCAGTTGAAAGCTCACGACATTGCTCTCCGAAAGAGAGAGCCCACCGAACTCAACTTGGTCCACCTGCGGTAATCCCTCAAAAATGGCGATCTGATCGGCAAGCACCTGATAATTTTCGGCAGTTGCCGTCATGGCTACCTGACGGGCTTCGCTTCCAAACGCAAAACCACCGTACGCCACCTTCGGGAGTGTCTGCTCCTCTAAAATTTTAAACACGCCCGAAGGCAATGTGTGATTAGTGAGAAGTTCCTTGCCGGCCGATATCCTGTCGGAAAGAAGTATGAGCTTGTCATCCCCGAACTCCTGCCGAAGTTCACCGGCTATGACGTTGATCTGATCCTGAACGCTTGCGACCGAAGACGCGATGCTCCGCTTGTAGGCATACACGCCACCCCATGCCAGAAGCGTCCCGAAAAAAGCAATGATAACCAGAATAAAAAAGTAGTCAGCCCCCGCAGAAGCGAATCGGACCTTGCGATATTCTGATGCACGTTTGGAAAGAAGTTGGTCTTGTTCCATTGCTGTTGTGGCACGAAATGCCTTTCTCGATCGTCTGTCAGAAAAATATGTATGCTATGGAGCGGACGCAAACCATTACCACCATTCTATTTGCTCGTGATCTCGCGAAGCGCCAACCCGACCGCTGTTGAAAACGACGGACCTATCTCATGCAATATCGGCTGTAAAAATGCGGGGTACACGAGACGCGCGAATGGGTTTGCCCGGATCGTTTCCAATCCGAATGTTTTCGCCGCATAATCCACCAGACCGAAAAGATTCGTCCCGCCGCCCGTGAGAATCACCTGCTCAACCTTGCGCATGTTCGCCCTATTATACACATTGACGATGCGCTCCGTTTCCCGCATAAGGGCGTCAAGCGAACCCAAAATGACATCTACCACCTCCTTCTCCTCCGGTTTTTCGGAAAGGCCGACGGTCTTTTTAAACTCCTCCGCGCGTTCCTCGGAAATATTCAGCGCTTTTACCATTGTTCTCGTGATCTCGTGGAATCCCCGCTCAATATTGTGGTTCAGGCGAAGGGTCCCCTGGTCAACCACGCACACCGTCGTCGTATATGCGCCGAAGTTTATGATCGCAACCACATTTCTGGATGGTCCTACAAGCGAGCGCACAAGGGAAAAATTCTCTATTTCAAGGGCGCGAAGCTCCAGTTTTGAAAGTTGAGCGATCCGCTTGTACTTGCTTATGACTTCTTTGGGAACCGCGACCAGCAAGATCTTCACACGCTCCTTATCTCCTTCGTCAATGACCTCCCAGTCAAGAAGAACCTCCGACAATGGTATCGGAATATATTTTTTCGCCTCGTAGGGAATGGCGGTCTGTATCTCCCCCGGCGACAGGCGCGGAAAATCAACAACGGTGATAAAACTTGATATCGGGGGGATGGAAAAAACCGCCTGATGCGTCGTCACGTTGGACTCCTTTAGAATATCGCTGAGCATCTCGGTAACATCTGCCTCAAGGAAACGTAAAAAGTTTGACCCCGCGGCACCCGAAGTCCTCTTCAAATAACCACCGGTCTTCAACTCCCCATATGTTTCCAGGACCGCACGCTCCTTTTCCTTCCTTAATTGTACCACTTTTACGGAGTAACCACCAATGTCAACGCCCAAAAAACTCGGCGAATGTCTGCCAAGATCAAAGCTAAAGCTAGGAAGGGTGAATTTCTTAAAAAATGGAATATCTACCATGACACGTATCTTATTGATTATACCATAAAAAGAGCATAAAATTGTATAAATTCCGCTTTTCGGAATGCCACCGGGAAGATGCTGGCGGCAGTTTACGCATTTTGGCGGTCATTTTTGATTAAAATTTCAGCGGGCCTGCTCAATTGAGAAAGTTATGCACATTCTCCCATGCGCGCCAGAAGAGCACCCGATACAGGCGTATCGTCTCAACAACACATGAACACCTTTCAGATCGCAAAAACATTCGCCATGGACCTTCTTTTTCCAAAGCATTGCTTTGGATGCAAAAGAGAGGGCACATTTCTCTGCGCATCCTGTCTAAACGACATAAGCGACAAGGTGGAAATACAACGCTGTCCGGCGTGTTCTCACAGAAATTTCACCGGCGCCTTCTGCCGTTCATGCCAAAAAATAAGTCCGATCAGGCGCCTCCTCTTCGCCTTCAATTATAAGGACCCCCTCCCCCGTGATCTAATACATGCTCTTAAGTACCATGGCGTAAAAGAGCTCGCCTCCCCTCTTGCGTCTCTTTTGGGCGCGGCTGTAAGGAAGAACGCCCTCGTGTTCCCGAAACACACACTTGTTGTTCCCATTCCGCTCCATACCAAAAAAATGCGCCAACGAGGGTTTAATCAGGCGGAGTTGATCGGCACACCGTTTGCCGCCGAACATGGGCTTGCGCTCGTCACCGACAATCTCATCAGAAAGACGAACACCGCATCCCAAGTAACGTTCTCCGATTTCAAAGAAAAAAAGACAAACATGCAAGATGCATTCAGCGTTTTGCGCCCGCAAGAGTTTGCTGGAAGACGCATACTTTTGATTGATGATGTTTCAACGAGCCGCGCAACCCTTGATGAGGCGGCGTATGCCCTTCTTGCGGCAGGCGCCCTCTTGGTGTGGGGCATCGTTATCGCCCGCGGTTAGGTGGATTTTTGCGGTGAATATGCTAGGATTGGTACGAATTTATTGTGTATGAGAGCATGGCAAAAAGGGCTTGGCGCGCTGGAAGAGTGTTACGCGGCCGCACAATATATTGAAAACTTTGTGGAGGCGTGCCTGAGTGGGTGAAAAGCGGACAAGCTTTTCACGGGCGCCACAGATATGTCTTCAGGGCGGTGAGGTGGCCGAGAGGCTGAAGGCGGCAGGTTGCTAACCTGTTATACGGCGTTAAAACCGTATCGTGGGTTCGAATCCCACCCTCACCGCTTTGAAGATATATGGCGCCCCGGGTTTTTGCGCATCAAAGAAGCAAAAACAAAGGAGCATCCTGCTAAGATGTTGTGCGGGAAACCGCACCGAAGGTTCGAATCCTTCCGCCTCCGCCAAGTTTTACATTCAGCGAAATTGAAAGAGGTTGCCTCGGCGCAAAGCGCCTCGGCATGGTATTTTTCCGCCAGAATCCAAG
>Ga0154966_116_pt1 | contig 9518 bp, 9 predicted proteins | sample RifCSPhighO2_01_FD_105934 | JGI IMG/M metagenome (GOLD analysis project Ga0154966, IMG submission 105934) | Candidatus Sungbacteria bacterium RIFCSPHIGHO2_01_FULL_51_22
CATCGGGATACATCCGATTGTTGTTGCAATAAGCGAGAGGGTGATCGCGATGTTCGGGTCTCCCGAGATTGCCCACAGTACCGTCGCCAAGATGATTATGCCGACGCAGGTTGTATCCAACCACTTCCACCCAACCGCCGCTCCCTTCCAGAGGCACACAAGTATTACGATGGTACAGCCGGCCGTGTAGGCAACCAACTGCCACGCGATCTTCTTTTGCGCGAGCATCCCGGCGAGGATCGTCGCGTCCGGGATCAGCCATCCTATCCAAACAGAGAGCGTTGGTCTGGCGCCACTCTCTAGGATCGCCCGGACATAGAAGAAGTAGGTTGACGCAGACACGACGAATGACAACACGGCAAACACGTCGGTGTATTCCACCCAGCCCCTCCTTTATGTCTCAATGTTTGATGGTATTTCTTTGTTCTGGTTGAAAAGGATCGGGAAAGTGTCTGAGTACAGGCGCTTTCCTGATGCCTCTCTATTTTTTCATTATAGCACATTTATATATAAAAGTAAAGCAAGATAAAAAAACACACTACCAAAGTGGTGGTGTGTTTACTGCACTTGGGCTATACATTCATCCGATTGATGAGTTTTTGATGGGGAAATTCCAACACGTCGCGAAGGAACCGATCGTACATGTCCAGGCGGTAGCGGAATTCTTGCGGAGTCAGCATCATATAGGTCAGTTCTTTTCCTATTTCCGATTCGGTTCGGGCAAGAAAACGGCGAAATTTTTTTCTTGGTATTTTGTCACCGACAACAAGAAGGTCTGCCCGCGAGTTGTCAGAATTTATAAAAACGCCAGCTACTGCGGCAAATTTTATGCCGCCAACTGCATTCAAGCGTTTGGTCAGTTCTGTTTTATCGGCGGGGCTTGCTTTCATGATAAGCGACTTTAACTCGGGGAAAAACTTGAATTGCGGGTCTGCAAAAAAGACCTGCTCGCGCCACGCCCTTTTCTTTATCGCATCTTTGACGAAAATGACCTTCTTTTTTATAAAGTGAAGTTTCAGAAGTTTGCCGAGTTCTTTTTTTGCCGAAATCCGTTTGATCTGCGTTTGTTTTCCGATCTCGTGAAGCGAGAAACATGCCTCCGGATTCATGACAAAAAGGCGCAAAAGCTTTGCTTTTGCCATTGATTCAAACAGATTGTCCAGTGTGTGGTCCATGGCGTCGCGCATGCTACGTATCTACGGTACTAAAAAACGCGTGCGCACGCAATCGGGTGTGCTTGACATATTACAGCTTTATAGTTATATTGTGCCCGTGACCCTCATAATCGAGCACATCCATGCGTTTCGTGCGAGTCCTGTGTGTTGGAGCGCTTTTGCTGGTTATCGTTGCGTGCGGGACCGATGTGCGGCAGATTGGCGGGATCGTGACCGATGTCCGTTCCAACGCGAATGGGTGCCGTTTTGCCGCGAGGATGGATGACGGTGCTGTTATGATATTCACATTCAAGTACGGAGAGACCAGCTATGGGAAATGCACACTTTTGCAGAAAGATGACAGATTGAAATTTACAGCATCCTTTGATGCAAGGGTGAAGCAGATAGCGGGGTATTTTTGGGAGGGATCAGGCGGAGAGTATATCCCCGGGCAAGAGCTTAAGTAAGTGTTTCGCTTAAAGCCCCGCGACAGCGGGGAATTTTTATACTAATATTCAAACCCCCGCTGTTGCGGGGGTTTGAATATTTCTTATTTCAGTACAACCGTGGCGCCTGCCGATTCCAGTTTCTTTTTGATATCTTCGGCGTCGGCTTTGTTTACGCCTTCTTTGACTACTTTTGGCGCTGCATCAACCATATCCTTTGCCTCTTTGAGGCCGAGTCCGGTGATCTCGCGAAGCGCTTTGATGACCTGGATCTTTTGGTCGCCTCCTGCCTTCAATTCAACTGCAAAAGAGGTCTTTTCCTCTTTTTCTCCTCCTTCGTCAGCACCCGCGGCGGGGGCGGCTGCTATCGCCATGGGCATTGCGGCCGACACCCCGAATTTTTCTTCCAGGGCTTTTACGAGTTCTGCAAGTTCCAACACCGTCATTTTTTCCACCGCCGACATGATATCTTCTTTTGTCATTGCTATACGCGAACTGCTATACGAATGTTTGCAAGTGGTATGTGAGTCCTATTTTTGATCGCATACAACCGCCACACATGCGCATACCCGTTCGTATAATTATTGTTTTGCTTTGCTTATTTTATGTAACACGACCGCCAAATTCCTCATATTGCCTTGTAATACCGTGTGCAATCCTTGGATGGGTGCGATCAGCGTTCCCACGACCATCGCGAGTAGTTGTTCGCGGGTCGGTAACTTCGCAAGATCGGCCATTCCCTTTCCTTCATACAGCTTTCCTCCGAGAATGCCCTTCAAAATTTTAAAGGTTTTGTTCTCTTTGGCGAATTTTGCCAATGTCTTTGCCGGAGCCACCTGGTCCTCAAAACCGAACACGACACCTATTTGGCCATCTAACCACTTCGGGTCGTAGTCAACACCGATCTTTTTCAGGGCTATCCGTAAAAATGTCTTTTTTGCTATCTTAAACTCCGCTCCCAGCTTTCGCAATTCTCTTCGCAGGGTGGTAAGTTTTGAGACGTTAATACCCCGATAATCAGTGAAAATGACCACTGTTTGGCGCTGGAACTGATCCTCTAGGTTTTTCACGATATCCTGCTTTTTCGCTTTTGTAATCATAGTATTTTTAATAAAAATAGGACCTTTATGGTCCAAAGAGAGAAAAAACAACAAAAATACTGCCTTTTTTGTGTTTCCTCGGCGGGTCTTATGTTCCAGCTGTCTGGAAATGCCACATCCCTGGTCCTTTCAGGAGCGGGGATCCCGGCCGCAAAGCGGCTTAGGGGCTTTCTTTGGAATATATAAGAAGTATATTGGTTTCTGTTTCTCTGTCAAGGAGATTGGTTAGAACCAATAAGGCATGCTTTTGCTGCATTGACGGCTTTGCTGGCGAAGGGATAGAGAAAAGGGCGGTGCCGTAAGGCCCGCCCCGAGATCGTGTTGTATGGCTTCCTGTGAAGGAACGTAATGAATGGGTTTTGCAGTTTCCCTTGGGCTATCCACGAGTAGTGGACTCAAATTCGAATGGAGTTCTTCGTGAAACAGCTAGGGAAACTGTAAACGACATTCTGTAATCATTATATGTCGTTTATAATATGTCACGCAACTATGTATACAACAAAGTTGTGGATAACTTTTGCGCTCGCTGTGTGTCACATAATTTTTCAGCTCAAGATTCAGGCAAATATTCCTCATGTATCGGCGCAAAATCAGCGAAAAAATATGAATACGAGCGGGACATGAAACAGCGCTTTGCAAGTTCTTTTGTCTAAACCTGATACCTTAAATCTTACGCCTAGTTCCTCAGGTACTTCGCTTTCGCAATATTATGCTCGTCAAGGGTTTTGCTAAAGATCGTTCGCCCATCAGGGGCGGAGAGATAGAAAAAATATCCTGATGCCTTTGGGTGTAGTGCGGCTCGTATCGCCTCAAGCCCCGGATTTGCAATGGGTCCTGTCGGAAGCCCTTCATATTTGTAGGTATTATATGCCGACTCAATGGTGGTGTCTGCAATGGATACCGTGGTCGTGCGATTGCCGGTAATATAGTTGATCGTTGCATCAACTTGAAGCGGCATGCCGTTTTTAAAGCGTTTCCAGAGAATGCCTGACACGAGGACCCGATCCTCATCGGTTGCCACCTCTTTTTCAATGAGCGAGGCGACAATGATGTTTTCGTGGAGCGACCTGCCGCTCATTTCCACCGCGCTTGTCACATCTGGCGACAGTTTTTTCTCAAAATTCTCCAACATTTTTACTATGACATCTTCTGCCGTGGCATCGCCAAATACGCGGTAGGTATCTGGAAAAAGATATCCCTCAAGTGTCGCGTTTTCGGGCAATTCCTGCACGAACAAAAACCGCTCAACAGCGGCAGGGCGATCTTTCCGTTCCGCAAGCGCGCGAAGGTCTTCTGCGGAAGCAACGCTCTTCTCCTTGAGATATTGAACGATATCCGCCACACTCCACCCCTCTGGAATAGTAATAGTTATTTCCTTTCTTCCGCTTTGCGTGAGCATAGAAACAATTGCGGGAAGCGAGGCGTCTTCGCGGAAGACATATGTTCCCGGTTGCAGGTAACTTGCCGTATTGGTGAATGCGACATACGCGACGAATGCCCATTTTAACCCTATTACCCGTTCTTTTTTGAGCATAGCCCCAATGTTTCTTGGGCCCTGCCCTTTTTCTATCACTATTCTTTTTTCGCCGGAAAAATTCGTATGGGGAAGCATCGTGTATCCAAACACATAGAGAATGATAACGAACAGTATGAGAAGAAATTTTTTATAAGAGATGTTCATGCGAGCGTCGCTGTCGTAATAGTGAGCGCGTGCCCATCTTTATGATGTGCGCGTGCGAATACTGTAAAAAATAGCATTTTACACATTTTTTGACAAATGGAGCAACGGCGGCTGTAGCCATTGTGTGGCGCCCTCTCTTGTTTTCGCGCGGGCGCAGTATCAAGAGGGGAATAAAATAACCCCGCCCTTAAAAGGCGGGGCTTTTGTATAGAGCGTGAAATAGTGCTTTGTGATATCGCGAGGCGAGGCATACGGAGTAAAATAAACCCCGCCTTTTAAGGGCGGGGCTTGCGATCACTCTGTTCGCGCCTGAAGCGCGCTGTCGCCGGGGAAGGCAAGTTTCAGCGTTTCAAGCATTGAACTGCAGGGGATGATGGTGACTCTTCCTTTGATCTCGTCGGGCACATCCTTTAGCTCGTGGACGACCGATGATGGAATGATCACTTCTTTCGCTCCGGCGCGGGCGGCTCCCAGGATCTTTTCTTTGATGCCGCCGACGGCGAGCACGTTGCCCATGGTAAGGGTGATCTCGCCGGTTGCCACAAGGCCCGACTTGATTGGCTGATTGGTGAAAAGGGAGTAGAGCGCCCAGAGGATCGGAACGCCCGCGGACGGACCATCCTTCGGTATGCCCCCGTTTGCAAAGTTTACGCGAAGATACATGTTTTCGGGAAGCGAGCTTTCAAGCGGCCCCCCGTTGCAGGTGAGGTAGTCCCATGCGGTATCTACGGACTCTTCCAGCATCGTTCCGATTTCCTCATGATTTGGGTCAAATCCCGTTACCTTAATCTTCCGTTTGCCCGTATTTTTACGCTGCCGTGCTTCAATATAGAAGAGTTGTCCGCCGGCGGCTTCGCTGACGGCAAGCATCGGAGCAACACCAACTTTTAGGGTCGGAAAGAGCTTGTGTCTGTCTATGATTCGCTCGGTCTCCTCAAAATAGAATTTGAGGTTATTCTCGGTGATCTCCCAGGCGTTGTCGGGTTGGCCCGCGCGACGCTCCTCATCGGGCTGGCGGACCACGTTATGCTTTGCGATCTTTGCTACGACCTTTCGCAGGACCTTTGCGATCTTTCGCTCAAGCGTTCGCACGCCCGCTTCAAGAACATACTCATTGACGATGGTGCGAAGCGCCTCGTCGGTAAACGAGATGACAACCGGCGCCTGCCCCCTCTCCTGGAATTGTTCCGGGGAGAGGCCGTTTTCCTTTATCTCTTTCGGTACCAGGAACCGCTGTGCGATATGCACCTTTTCGTCCTCAGTGTAGCTGTAAAAGTTGATCCACTCTATGCGGTCGCGAAGGGCGCCGTGCACGGTATCAAGGGTATTTGCGGTAACAATGAAAAACACCTTTGAGAGATCCACGCCAACACCGAGATAATTATCAACGAAGGCGGCATTTTGCTCCGGATCAAGCACCTCAAGAAGAGCCGCTCGCGGGTCGCCTTTAACGGCGCCGGTGCCGAGCTTATCAACCTCGTCAATCATGACGATCGGATTCATGGTTTCGGCCGTTGCAAGTGCGTCAATAAAGCGTCCCGGCAGCGCCCCCACATATGTTCGGCGATGGCCTCTGATCTCGGCCTCGTCATCAATGCCGCCCACCGACATGCGGTGGAATTTGCGTCCGAGTCCTCGTGCGATGGACTTTCCAAGCGAGGTCTTCCCCACGCCCGGAGGCCCCACGAAGCCAAGGATCGGTGACTTCATCTTTGGATTGAACTTGGTTGCTGCAAGATATTCAATGATACGCTCTTTTACGTCATCCAGTCCCCAGTGGTCCTCGTTGAGTACGGTTTCCACTGCGGCGAGATTTTCGGCGTCCTTCGTCTCCTTTCCCCAGGGGATTCGGAGAAGCCAGTCAATGTAGTTCTCGGTGACAAAGTACTCGGATGCCGATGGCGGCATGGTAGAAAGCTTCTTTATCTCGCGCTTCAGAACCTTCTTTACGTGTTCGGGAATATCTTTTTCGGCCTCCTTGTACCGTTTCATGATATCATCCGCTGATTTGCCGTCCGTCTCGTCATCGGCGCCTCGGCTTGGTGCTCCGTGGCGTGCGACCTCATTTTCCAGGATCTCCAAGAACGTTTCCATCAAGTTTAGTACGATCTCAAGGCGCTGGGCATGATTGGTCGTCACAAGCGCCTGGTAGAGTTCGCGTGAAATGCGTTTCCGCACGGGGTGCCCCAGCGGAAATCGCGGAGGCATGACCGTTGAGAATGCGATGATGAGCGCTATTCTGTCCAGGATCTCTCCAAGTTTGGTGGGGCCGAAATCAACGAAAAGAGCGAGGACTTTTGCATACAGAAGCGAGAACTTGGACGTGGCGAAATTCGGCACGATATAGCTATGAAGCTCCATGGTGGGCCCGAGCATGTTTTTCAGCGCTATGATCTTTTGTTGGAGCACGGCGTCGCTCCATTCTGCCGGTGTCAATGCGTCGTCGCCGGGCATGAGCTCCCACTCTGCTTGCAGTTGCGCGCCCCTGCCCCCTGTGATCTTTTCCGTGTTCTTTAGAAAGCAACGGAACAGTCCCTGGAGCCGCAGGTTATAAAGGTCCGGTTCTCCGCTATCGGAGGGGCCCTCAACCACAGCCGCAAGAAGGCCAGCGCGGCTTACTGCCACGTCCTCGGTTTTTCGGGGGTTCGTGTCGGTCCCGATAAGGACCGCCTTTGTTTCGCGAATCTTATCCCGCAATGGTTCATTGAGATAAAACTGTATCGTCACATCAAGCGGCGGGAACAGCGCTCCGTCCCCTACGATAAGGACGGGAAGTTTTGACGGGATCTGCAGTTTGCCGATTTCGGCCATATGTCCCTATTTTCAATGAGCAGTGTTCACAGTGTAGCTATTTTGCTTCCGGTCTACAATTTGACAATTTATCTAATTTATTGCATTACATACTCCAGCACATTCGTGGGATACATGGTACTTCCGGAGTGCTAGGGGCGTGACAGGGTTGCGGACAAAAATAAAAATCCGCTTCGTCATGAAGCGGATGCGCGTACTAGATTTTCAACTTCTTAATGCCAAACTTTTCGATGAACTCGTTAATGATAACGAGATTATCTACGGGTGGCCGCGGCCGCGGTTCGCCGTAGAATGCGGATTCGGTCATATAGATACGCTTATTTTTTGATAGGATACGCAGATACCCCACGCCTTGGTCAACCATTTTCATCTGGTTTCGCTCGTAGTTCGAGCCGTGCTTGATCGTGCCGACCTCGAGTGAGACGCACTGACCAAGGTCCGATCCCCAATCTTCAATGCACTCGGCAACGTGAAAGTTTGCGCCGATGGAAACTTGGCAATCGTGCCGCGTTGCAAACTCTAGCATTTGCTGGGGACGACCTGATGTCGTCTTCATTCGCGACATGTATGGATGCTGGATGCAGGCCATAAGGCCGGAGGGCAGGGGAAATACCTGCCAGTATCGCTTAGCGCTTACGTTATAGCCGGGTGAATGCACTTTGTGTGCGACAAGGTCCTTGAGGTGGGGGGGCGACTCAAGCGAGTATTCGCCAAGTATGCGCTCTACCTCGTCAAGGATGAACGACTCCAAAGTAAGAGTGTACACTTTCAGCGGAATGTGGCCTTCGTTTGCCTGCCAGCAGTCGTGATTGCCTGGGATGAACATGTAGAGCAGGAGGAACTCGTTAATCATGCCGCGAAGCTTTTCTTCACTCGGTTTTTTATCGCCGAGTTTGAGCATGGCCGCACGGAAGCGCTCGTTGAACACCTTGATAATAACGGTGCCCGTCGTATGAGCGGAGAACATCTCCTGCAGCGTGTGATTGTTGAAGCCGGCGATAAGTTCACCTTTTTTGTCAAGGTTGTGGCTCATGCCCTCAATATGATCCCCTGCGCCCACAAACACCGTTGCCTTGTTGGCCAGAATGATCTTGGGGACCTCATTCACAAAAAACTCTATATCCGTTTCTATAGATCCGCCATGGATGCAGGCGAATGAGACGATACGGTCCTCGTCCCAGGGAGACGACGGCATGACATAGCGGAGCTTTCTTTGGACACCAGCCAGGTTGAAGCAATATTTCTTTGCCGCTTCGTCAAAACTGATGCCGGGGAAACTTTGTCCCTTTTTTTGAAGCGGCTTCATGGCCTGGAGTGCTGCCATCTCGGCGGCAATCGTTTCGGGAGAAAGGCCAAGATTTGATCTGAGAAGTCCGGGGGTAGTCCACCCGTCCTCTCCCTCCTTCATGTATTCTATGATCCTTTTCTGGGTATCCGTCGCGTCGGGAGGCGGCGCGATAAACGTGAGCTCCTGGGAGATCGTATCCTTCAGATTATAGGTACGGACAAGGTAACGATCCGCTCGATTCGTTTCCTCGGCATCATGTGCCTCATCGCCGGTTAAGACGGCTTTTGGTGGAAGTTCTACAATGCGAACGCCTTGCTGGTTTTCGGACACTCTCACCTCTTCAAGACGGTGAAGGGCTGGCACAGTGACATAGCGGAAGTCCAGTTCACCCCTCGGCTTGTTGATCGCGGAGGCCATGCCGCCGACGATCCACATAAAGGGCTTTTTCTTCGTTGATTGCTTTTTCTTGCGCTTGATCATCGCTTCAGCGACGGTTGAATAGTATTCCCCGCGGAAGTTTCCTTCCATCGGGGCAAGCGCCCAGAGGATCTTGTCCTTGCCGAGATATTTGACCGGGAAACGGTCTCCACCCTCGTGCCACACGCGAATGTCGGGACGAATTCCAGACAAAAGCCGGGCGATGGTAAGGCCGATCTTTCCGTCCAGCACCCTGCTTGTCACAATGAAGAGGTCAACTATTTTTTTCTTTGAAGGATCTTCCGGATCGGGGATCAGCATTTGCGGAATAATATCCGCAAGATCGCGGGCAGTTTTCATATAAAACTGTGCTTCTATCTGTGCTTTCCGCGCTTTCTTGCGGTCGGTCGCGGAAAGTTGCGCGAGCTCCTTGAATATGCGGTTCTGCTCTTTATCCTGGTACTGGACTTCGGCGACAAAGACCTTCATCTGTGCTTCAAGTTCTTTGCCGTTAACAAGGCCGCCGATAAGCATGTTCATGTGCGTGCCTTCGTTTTTCAAAATGTCAAATCCGGCAATGATGGCGGGAAGGCGGAAGCCCTCGCCACCGTAATCAATGCG
>Ga0154966_147_pt1 | contig 8513 bp, 5 predicted proteins | sample RifCSPhighO2_01_FD_105934 | JGI IMG/M metagenome (GOLD analysis project Ga0154966, IMG submission 105934) | Candidatus Sungbacteria bacterium RIFCSPHIGHO2_01_FULL_51_22
GTATTGCATCTTCAACTCCATGGGGCCTACTCTCCGTAAACCCCAATGCGCTTGGTTCTGGGGTTCCTGAATTTGTTGTCGGATCTTCCACAGCAACTCGCCTTATCGTAGACGGATCGGGGAAGGTTGGTATCGGGACGACGAGTCCAAACTACCAACTACATGTCAGAAGTGGCTCCGTCACTAGCTCAACGTTTCGCGTAGGAAATGGGGATACAACGGGCGCATATTTTGACGTATCAGCATATCCAAGTTCTGGCTCAACAGGCGTTCAGGCAACATTGAGCAGGTTCGGCAACGATTTCCTAAGTCCTGCACTGTTGAATTTTAACAATGATGGAGCGACATCATGGTCTTTGGGTCTGCGCGCAGACAGTAACTTTGGCGATGATTTCGTTATCGGCAGAAGCAGCAGCGATTCCGCCCCGCCCTTTGTTATTGATAAAACCAACTTCTTTGTCGGCATTGGCACCACAACCCCCAATTGGTTACTGCAAATCGCTACCACCACAGCATCAAAAGCGTTTTTTGCGATCTCTGATAGTAACGCCGGAGCAAACCTCAAACACTGGACGCTTTCATCGCAGGGGGGAAATTTGTATCTCGCAACATCCACTGATGCATATGCGACAAGTTCTATTGCGGCTCTTGCGTTTGCCGGAGCCACGACAACTCTGAATTCTAACCTTAGCGTCAATGGCATCATCCTTGCCGAAGGAGGCCAACGAGTGTGCACATCGGGAAATAGCGTGTGTACGTCAGCGGGCGGCGCGGTTACGGTAAACACGGGCATCGCAAACCGTCTTGCATTTTACTCTGCGGCAGGCACGATTGATTCAATGAACTTCCTCGCAACAGATGTTACGAACAATCGTTTCGGTGTAGCTACCGCAACGCCATTCGGTAAACTCCATGTCTCCGCATCAACAACCCCCAACCTTGTCCTTTCCGATACCGGAGCAGGTGTTGACCTTAAACATTGGTACGCATCATCCACTGGAGGCGCATTGGTGTTCGGTACGCTCACGGATAATTTGGTAACGCTTGCGGAAAAGATCCGCTTCACTACTACCGGTTTTCTCGGCGTTGGTTCTTCAACCCCGTCGTCTGCATTAAGCGTGAACGGCAACGCATATGTTGATGCAAACGATATTCGTCTTGGTTCTTCCACTGCGACCGCGTTGAATATTTTCTATAATCATGCGGCGACGAACACGATCAGAGACAACGTGCCCTATGCTTGGACATTTGCGACCTCCACAACCGCAAGTCCGATACTAAGCATTGAGACGGTGTCCGGGAAAAAAGCGACATCGTCATGGACCGGTGGCTTCCAAATAGATGGAGGCGCGTTTAATTACGACTACACATCCGGCGAAGTATCCATTGATGCGCTGAATCTCGGCCCGCAAGCATTTGATACCGACGCGGGCATGGTGAGTTGGATTGACATGAATATTGCAACCGGCACTGCGGGAATTCTAATGAGTTATTCCGCACAACTTGATTCATTGCCGATCCTAACCGTATTCGGAAGAACCGCTAGCGGAACCGTTACCGACATGGCAGTCGGCGTAGGAACGACAACTCCCGCATGGACACTGCAAGTTGCAAGCACCTCGGCCTACTTTGCGCTTTCCGATACTGATGCGGCGGCAAACAATAAACATTGGGTATGGAGAAGCACGGGGGGGGATTTATATCTTGCGACATCGTCCGATGCGTATGCCACATCAACTACTCCGCGGCTCTCCTTCCTGTCAAATGGAAATGTCGGCATAGGCACATCAACGCCTAATGCAAACCTCTCTATCCAAGGAACATGCGTAGATACCGGAGCGGGGTGTGCGGACGTCGCCGAGTACTACCACTCAACAGAGGCGGTTGAACCGGGTGACATTGTAGCGCCAGATTCCGAAACGCCCGGCTCTGTGAGAAAGGCAATGGTCGGTAGGGGTGCCATGGGAATTGTTTCAACAAACCCGGCTATCGCAATTGAGGGCTCCATACTTGATCTCATGACCGGCATATCATATCGGAACGATCCTTTGCGCCCCGGGGTGGCACTCGCTGGGCGGGTTCCGGTCAAAATATCAACGGAGGGCGGGCCCATCGCCGTTGGTGATAAAATTGCACTTTCAGCGATCCCGGGTATCGGCATGAAAGCTACCACCTCCGGTATCACCGTCGGTATTGCGCTTGAAAATTTTGATGAAACGGCGGCAACTACAACAAAAACACTTCCGAACGGCGAAACGGTAATCGCTGGCAAGATTATGGTGTTTGTTAACCTTGCAGGAAGTAATTTTGACGCGGACAAAGTATCACGGCTTGCATATGATGCCATGACCGCTTCAACAACAGGCATACTTCCTACCTGGGCGGTGAACCCGACAACAGGTGTGCTTCGTGACGGATACTACTCCGATATGAAAAACGCCGACATCGCAAATGTCCGCGGCATCTTCTCGGCATCCGGCAAGTGGTCGCTGGATGAAGAAGGAATGCTGACCGTCTCAAAAATAGTTGCGCGTGATATTGTTACCGACACGCTCACCGTAAACGATGCGATAACGGTCGGCTCCACCGAAAAACCGGCGGGTATCACTATTTACGACCAAGCATCCGGCGATCCATATTGCGTTGGACTATTTAACAGCGAGTGGGTAAAATCGGCGGGGGAGTGTTCTTCCGCATCTCTTGTTGATGGCACAGTATCTGGCGCAACCACCGGCGGCGGTTCTTCAACCCCGCCACCCCTAGCTCCGGCTCCTGCGCCGTCTCCGGAACCCGCTCCCACACCCGAACCATCACCGGAACCGACTTCATCCTCAACACCTCCGCCTGCTGACGAGCCCGCACCGGAAACCCCACCGACAAGCGATCCCGCACCCGAACCTGCTCCTACGCCCGAGCCAGCCCCTGCGCCAGAGCAAACTCCAGTACCCTCATCCGAACCTACGCCACCTCCTGAACCCGCCCCCTCATCAGAACCAGAGCCCATAACGGAACCCGCTTCCGAACCAACACCAGAGCAAACACCAGCCCCCGAACCTCCTCCTGCACCTGTATCCGAGCCCGCCTCCACGCCATAGGAGATAGCAAGTATTTAGTCGGGAACTAGTATTAGGTATAAAGTATTTGGTATCACGTATGGAAGAAAAACAAAAAATAAAATCATTCACTGATCTTGTTGCATGGAAAGAGGCGCATGTGCTGGTTTTAGAGGTATATAAAATCACAAAAAACTTTCCCAAAGAGGAGCAGTTCGGATTAACAAATCAGATACGGCGCGCCGCGATCTCTATAACATCAAATATCGCCGAAGGTTTTTCACGTAATTCTTCAAAAGAAAAAGTCCAGTTTTATAGAACATCGCTTGGTTCTTTGGCTGAAGCTCAAAATCAATTGCTCATTGCCAAAGATATCGGATACATTTCTTCCGAGGTATTCACGCTCGTGGCACATAAAACAGTACGCGTCAGCAAGTTACTTAATGGTCTGTTGAAAAGCGCCGGAAGCTTCGGTTCTTACGCATAATACCTAATACCTGATACTTAATACTTCTTATGAAAATGCCACTAACAATTTTATTTGTAGCACTTCTCCTTCTCGGCGCCGCCATAAGTGCTCACGCCGGCACCATCATCGCGCGTCCCATGTATATCGGTCTGAATGACGGCCTTGTCGGCTACTGGTCGTTTGATGGCTCAAGCATGGCCGCTGACACCGCATATGACAGTTCAGGGAACGGCAACACCGGCACCCTCACCAACGGCCCCGCCCGCGCAATCGGCCGCATCGGCCAGGCGTTGAGTTTTGATGGGAGCAATGATTATGTCATTCGAGATGCGAGTAGCCCCGTGACCGCCTACCCGGTAACGATGTGCGCGTGGTTTAAGCTCAATACCCTCCCCGGCAACAACGCTTACAGGGTGATTGTCATGGTGGGGGACGATGCGTCATCAGGGGGCGTCCCCAAAAACCTCCTCACTTTGCACATCGCAGAAAGCGGAACCGTCCCCTTTGGGGACAACAACAAAATCATCGCTATGGACAGAGGTGCTTCGGATGTCGCAACGGGTCTTGCCCAATCTTCATCGGCGGCAGTCGCCAATCGGTGGTATTACGCCTGCGGCGTGTTCGAGTCAAGTACGAGACGCAGTTTATACGTGGATGGCACGTTGCATTCCACCGATACTACCTCCGCTGGCGGATTGACTGGCTCGGCGGATCGAATGATAGCTGGCAATTGGATTCAGACCACTGGCGACAATGACCCTTTCGACGGCCTCATCGACGACGTCCGCATCTACAACCGCGCGCTCTCCGCCGATGAAATCAAGCGCCTTTATAAAATGGGCGCCACCACCAAATATAACATCGCAAATACGGTTGCGGAAAAAAACCTTGTCGGCTATTGGCCGCTTGATGCAAATACCATCTATGGCGCAACCGCCTACGACCGCTCTGGTAATGGGAAAAACGGTACATTGACAAATGGTCCGCGTGTTGATGTCGGCAGGATCGGCCAAGGACTGACACTTGACGGGGAAAACAAAAATAACTACCTTGACGTTTCCGGCTTCACCAATAGCACACTCGGAAGTTATCCGCTCACCCTGTCCCTGTGGGCAAAAACCGACGTCGTAAGCACCGCGTCATCTCAAAATCAGGAGCTTCTTTCGCAAAATGGCATCGCCTCCGATTGGGACTTCCATCTTGCAACGAATGTGAAAGCGCTGGTGTTCCAAGCATCGTCCGGAAATGTTGCCACAAGCACTCTCGGCGTGGTGCCCGACATCAACGCGTGGAATCAATATGCAGTCACCATAGATGCATCAGGAAACGTAACATTCTATGTCAATGGGGCGCGAGCCGGCGAAGCAAGCGGGCTTGCCGCACTTGGCTGGACCCGCGGGAACCTGACCGTTGGAAAGGCAACAACAACTACGGCGATCACAACTACTCTTTTGGATGCTTCAGTAAGTGGAGATAATTTAACGGAGTATACAACAAATAGTATTACTCCCTCTTCAAACGCACTGATCCTTGCCGCCGTGCTTGCGCGCCAGGGATCCGGTTCTTCTACCGCCGTAACGTCAATGTCGGGAAACGGCCTTACGTGGCGCAAAATACAAACCATTGGTCTTTCGGGTTCTTCTCTCAGCACACTTTCTCTTTACTGTGCACAAGGCGCCAGTCCAAGTGCCGGGGCTGTTACCATCACTTTTGCCGCTGGGCAATCCTTGGCGCACTGGGCCATCTCGGAATTCAAGGACGTCATTACTACCGGCGACTGCGACAAGAACGCGGTTGCGCAGATTGGCGCCGCGAGCGGCGCCAATCCGATAACCGTCACTCTTGCGAGTTTTGCCAACGCAGATAACCGTCCTTTTATGGCAACGGGAATTGCCATTACTAATGCCATCTCTCCAGAAACAGGGTTCACGGAATTATCGGAAACAACTCTTACGTCACCCGCCACAGAACATCAGACCGAATGGCATGCCACTGGGCCTGACACCACGCCCTCATCATCATGGACGGGAACGCCGAGCAATGCGGCGATTGCCGTTGAGATCCATAAAAAGTTTGCTGACATGTTTGACGGCACCATAGATGAAGTGCGTATATTCAACCGCGCGCTCTCCGCCGATGAAATCAAGCGCCTCTACAACGGCGGCGCTACGGCGAAAGTGAACCTCACCCTTAAGCCAACGGGCACGCTTTCAAACGGCCTCGTCGGCCACTGGTCGTTTGATGGCTCAAGCATGGCCGCTGACACTGCGTATGATCGTTCCGGCAACGGCAACACCGGCACCCTCACCAACGGTCCGACCCGCGCGATCGGCCGCATCGGCCAGGCGTTGAGTTTTGATGGAAGCGACGATTTTGTAGATATATTTAATAGCCAGACCGTCCCATCAACGTTCCAAACGATTGGAAACAACAATAACTACGCACTATCCGCCTGGATAAAAACGAATAAGGCGGCTAACGGAGACGAGGCTCTCTGGTATTGTGAATCTACTATCATAGAATTAAGGGACGAAGACGGCATCACCAAAACGCCTTTTAACCTTGGCCTGGAAGACACGTTCCTCTGTTTGGGAAGAACTGACCAGGATAATACAGGCGCTGAGCGATACCTTGGAACTATCAGTATAAATGACGGCGCGTGGCACCACGTTGCTGTTTCGGTGGTTGACAATGTTGCCGATTTCTATACCGATGGTGTGTTCGATGTGCAAAGAACCTATACAGCCGGAGCGGGTAATGCTTCCGTTGGAACACAAACATCCAATATGCAGATAGGCGCCCGATCAAACGACGACGGAGCAAGAAATAGCAACCTTTTCAACGGCCTCATTGATGATGTCCGCATCTACAATCGCGCGCTTTCTCCTGCCGAAGTATTACAACTCTATACCCTTGGCCGTTAATCTATGGAGGTTGAACCTCCATAGTATATGCGACAATTAAACATATGAAAAGCTGCAGTTTACTGATGGACAGGTCTTCCATTTCTACAATAGGAAAGTGGAAAAATGAAACATATAAATCTCCAAAGGATTAATATATGGAGGTTGAACCTCCATAACATATATGCTATAGCTAAAATATATGGCAAAACCACAATTTACGGAAAATCAAATCTATCATGTGTATAATAGAGGTGTGGAGAAGCGAAACGTGTTTCTTGATCGCACCGATCACCTCCGTTTTATCCATGACTTATATGAGATGAATGACGCCGCGGCTACCGCAAATGTCCTCTATTACTTTAATCCAAAATCTATGGAGGTTGAACCTCAATATATTCAACCTACCGGACGAAAACACAAGCGAAAATTGCTTGTTGAAATTTTGGTGTTTACCCTGATGCCCAATCACTATCATTTGCTGTTGCGACAAAAAAGTGAGAACGGCATTGTGAAATTCATGCAGAAATTAGGAACCGCGTATACGATGTATTTTAATAAGAAGTATGAAAGAGTTGGCGCACTTTTCCAGGGAAGATTTAAAGCCGTTCGCGTAGAGACAGATGCCCACTTTCTTTACGTGCCCTTTTATATTCATGCAAACCCTGTTTTTAAAAAACGCCAATCCGATTCATTGGGCCGGGATGCGGTAGTGCGCACTCTTGCAAAGTATAAATGGAGCAGTTTTCAAGATTATATTGGAAAGAAAAATTTTCCATCAGTTACCTCACGGGATTTTTTACTTAGTTTTCATGGCGGAGAAAAACAGTTCCTGCAGGAAACTAAACGGCTCTTGCGAGAGTACCAACCAGAAAAGGTGGTGGATGAAATTGGAAACATTGTATTAGAAGATGTTGTGTAGTCATAATCTATCTATGGAGGTTGAACCTCCATAGATAGATTATGACTTAACTTAACTTCAAATTTTATACGTATGACTATTAAAATTGTTGCAGGACTCATCGCAGTAGGCATCGCTATCACTATTGGCATGTTCCTTGTGACAGATCAAAAAACCGCGGAAGGGGAGCCGGTAACTTTCTTCCAGTTCCTGACGAATAGCGGTACAACCCCAAGCGTCCCAGGAGACGCGCCACCACCACCTCCCGACGAGAAAAAGGCGACGTACGACCACCCTCTCGGGTTTTCGTTTCAACACCCGACTGACGTGAACATAACCAGTTTCGACGATGGAGAAGGGGAGGTGGTGCTCGGGCAGGGCAAAGAGCGCAGGGCATTCCAAATATTCATTCTGCCATTTGATGAGGAGGGCCCCGTAACGCCCGAGCGCGTGAAAAAAGACGTCCCGGATATGCAGATAGAATCGCCACAGCAAGTCCTTATTGGAAAGAACAAAAATATTGCGGCATTAATATTTCTGAGTGAATCACAGGAACTGGGGAAAACCCGCGAAATCTGGTTCTCGCACGAAGGATACCTTTACCAAATAACGACGTACGCCGACGCCGACTCATTCATCGGCTCACTTCTGGAAACGTGGCGCTTTGAAGAGCAGTACCAGGCGTAAATCTTACTATGTGTGAAGAGGCATCGGTGAACGGAAAAAACAATATATGGAGGTTCAACCTCCATATATTGTCTGTCCTGTGTAATTTTTAAAAGTGCCGGAAACTTCGGCTCGTACGCATAACACTTGACACCTCTCATAAAACCACCTTATATCTAAAATCTTAAAACTTGTGAAGCAGATTATAATAACAACTTTATTTTCCGCGTTTCTATTTTTCGCCCTCACCTCCAGCGCTAACGCCGGCACCATCATCGCGCGTCCCATGTATATCGGTCTGAATGACGGCCTTGTTGGATACTGGTCGTTTGATGGCTCAAGCATGGCCGCTGACACTGCGTATGATCGTTCCGGCAACGGCAACACCGGCACCCTCACCAACGGCCCCAATCGCGTCATCGGCCAACTCGGCCAGGCGTTGAAATTCAATGGAACCTCACAAAGTGTCAATTTGGGCGATGTTCTGAACCTACAACTCCCCATTGCTATGTCGGCCTGGG
>Ga0154966_148_pt1 | contig 6643 bp, 8 predicted proteins | sample RifCSPhighO2_01_FD_105934 | JGI IMG/M metagenome (GOLD analysis project Ga0154966, IMG submission 105934) | Candidatus Sungbacteria bacterium RIFCSPHIGHO2_01_FULL_51_22
TGAATAAAAATTCCGATCCTTCAGTTCCGTGCCATCGCGTGGTAGAATCAAGTGGCCGCATCGGAGGATTTAATAGCGGTCCCAAAAAGAAGGCGGCGATGTTGGAGCGGGAAAGGGTCCGCGTGGATGGCGGAAAAGTTGATCTTAAGACATTCGGTTTTCACTTTTATGAATGAGCCCGTGTTACAGGTTTCCGGTGTTTCGGTGGTGCTGGACGGCGAGTCCGTCCTTGAGGATATTTCGTTTTCCGTGCGAAAGGGTGAGGCGCTTGCGATCATCGGGCCGAATGGCGCGGGGAAAAGTGTTCTTCTAAAAGCGCTTCTTGGTTTGGTGCCGTCGCAGGGCTCCATCATGTGGGCGAAGGGAGTGCATATCGGCTATGTGCCTCAGCGGTTCCATCCTGACCGGACCATTCCGCTTACGGTAAAAGAGTTTCTCTTATTCAAGTCCCCGGCCTTTTGGCGGCCCACGAAAGATTTTTTTGCGCACCTTGATCACGAGCTTTCCATTGTCGGTCTCAAAAAAGAAATTTTAGGACATCATGTCAGCGATCTTTCCGGCGGGCAATTCCAGCGACTGATGATCGCATGGGCCATGACCGGCCATCCGGACGTATTGTTATTTGACGAGCCGACGGCCGGCATTGATGTCGGAGCGGAAGAGACGATCTATAGCATCCTCCACCGCCTGCAAAAGGAGCGCGGCACTACGGTCCTTCTTGTGTCGCACGATCTCTCTATCGTCTACCGGTATTCACAACACGTGCTGTGCATCAACAAAAAAATGATATGCCACGGCGCGCCGGAAGATGTGTTGACGCCCGGCGACCTGAAACGTATTTATGGTGAGACCGGATTTTATCATCACCATGAGGACCCGACTCGTACCACCTAAATGGATATACTTTTTGTACAAGCATTGTTGATAGCGATCGTAGTGGGCGCCGCGTCGGGAGCCGTGGGGGCTTTTATCATCCTTCGGCGCATGGCGCTGGTGGGAGATGCCCTGTCCCACGTCGCTCTTCCCGGCATTGCTCTTGCGCTTATGTGGTCGCTGGATCCCTTTTGGATGGTGCTCGCTTTTCTTCTCGGCGCGGCAGTCGTCGTGTGGTTCTGTGAGCGGCAGACCACACTGCCCGCCGAGGCGATCGTCGGTCTGCTTTTTACCGCAAGTTTGGCTATCGGAATCCTTACCATCCCCGATCACGAAATACTGGAGTCCCTTTTCGGCGGGTTTCCCAAGCTCCCCGTCTCCGAACTCATCTTTATACTTGGTGCGGCCATCGGCATAACAGTTCTCGTGTTCATGCTTTCCCGCCGCATGCTCTTTACTATCGTTTCTCCGGAGCTTGCGAAAGTGAACGGCGGCAATGCTTTGGTGGGGCTCATAGTGCTTCTCATTTTTGCAACAGTCGTTGCGATCGGCATTAAACTCGTCGGCACGCTTCTCATGGGGGCGCTCACCATTATTCCTGCCGCTGTTGCAAAGAATGTTTCACCAAGCGCCCGGTCATATATTGTTCTCTCAACGGTATTCGGTGCCATCATAGCGGGGGCGGGGGTCGCAGGAGCCGCATGGTCCGGTGTTTTGCCAGGCCCCACGATCGTTCTTGTCGGCATTGCGGCATTTTTGATCTCCCTCGGGTTTTTGGGAAGAAGGCGCGCGGGACAGTAGACAAAGAAACCTTATGCGTTTGGGGTGATGGGAGGAAGCTTGACGACTTACTTATTTTAGTGTATAGAGTAAGTATGACTCAAGTTTTTTGGTGAGATTCAATGCCGAAAGCGTTATGGGCAGTGCTCTTTATATCAGTGTTGTCAGTAGGGTGCGAAAGCGATCCTCCGGCGCCGCCTCCGCCCAAGACCGAAACGGAAAATCTGATCTACATTGAGGCGACCAGTTATGACAATCGGGATATCATTGTTCTCAATGATTGGCTTCGTGCAAATCCCGACAGAAAAATTACATCACTGACGGGGATACTTCTTGGGTCCGGCGGTGATGTCAGCGGGTACATTGCCCGTTTTGATCGGGCAGATAACTCGCGTCAGCGGTGCACCAGATTGTTCGCGCGAGACGGTGCGGTGTGGCAAGCGTCGGGTGGTTATGGCATTGAGGACTTAGATAAGTGGATGCGCGAGCATAAGGCATTCAAAAACCTTCTCGTTGTATCCGTGCCGTCCGGAACGGGCGGGTCCCTGTCTTACACCCTGTGTTTTGACGGCGAGTAGCGCTATTTGTGCACATACCATTTTTATGGTATTTTTTTTACACGTTTTGGCACGTTGACAATAGAGGGCATCATGTGCGGGATCGTTGGTATCTCGTTCGCGGATCCGCATGCAGAGGTTGCTCCCTATATTGAGCACGGTCTTTTCGCCCTTCAGCACCGGGGACAAGATAGCGCCTCCATCTTGGTGACGGATAACGATCGTGGTTTCCGGTTTTACGGCAACACCGGTCTTGTACGGGATATTTTTACCGAAGAACGCTTTCAGCATCTTAAGGGGTGCCAGGGGATTGGCTTTGTTCGGTACGCCACGGAAGGGGCCGCGATACAGGATAATGCCTATCCGCCCGTCGGATGTTTCAAGGATTCGCCATATCGCCGGAGGAATTTTGCGCTCGTCTCAAACGGCCAATTGAACTTTCATGAGGGCCTTCGGGCAGAGTGCAGGAGCAAGGGATACGTGTTTAGATCCGAGACCGACACCGAGGTGATCGCAGGACTTTTGGAGACGGCTCCCGGGCCCGATTTCCGGCAGGCGTTCCTCTCGGTCCTTTCGCGTCTTCACGGCGCCTTTTCAGTGTTGGCATTGTATGAGCAGGAATTGTATGCGGCACGAAGTCGGTTCGGCATACGCCCGCTCGTCTGGGGCGCGCGAAAAGAGGGGATCGTGTTTGCCTCCGAGACCCGCGCGCTTGATCTTCTGGATGCCGACTATTGCGGAGAAGTTGCGCCCGGGGCATATATCTCCGTAAAGAACGGTGTTGTCACGGGTTCGGCGGAGTGGGACGAATCCCCGAAGGCCGCTCCGTGCGTTTTTGAGCGCGTATATTTTTCTTCGCCCGACTCTATCGTTGATGGCCGCTCGGTAAAGGAGATCCGCGAAGAGATGGGGCGGGAGCTTGCGCGCGAGCATCCTGTTGAGGCGGACCTGGTGATCTCGGTTCCTGACTCCAGCACGTCTGCCGCCATAGGATATGCACATGAGCTTGGTATTCGGTTTGACTCCGAAGTGCTACTCCGCACTCACCACTACAAGAAGCGCTCGTTCATTGAGCAGGCATCCGGCAGGTTGCGGGTCGGGCATTCAAAGCACAACGTGATAGCGCGTCTCGTCAAAGACAGGCGAATTATCGTCGTTGACGATTCCATCGTGAGAAATGATACGTTTCCACGGATCATTGCCCGCCTTCAAAAAGCGGGAGCTCGTGAGATCCATGGCAGGATCGCTTCTCCGCCCGTGCAAGCTCGGTGCCCATTCGGTATTGCCATCTCCTCCAAGCGCGAGCTTGTCGCAACATACAAGACGCCGGACCAAATAGCAAAAGAGCTCGGCATTGCCTCTTTGAAGCATCTTAGTTTGTCCGGCATGTTGAAGGCAGCAAAGTTGCCGTTCTTTCAGTCCTGCCACGGTTGTTTCAGCGGTATGTATCCCACGGCGGTACCCCCTGATCCGGCGGATATGCCGCACTAACATGTGTATCCCCCTCGCGACGCGAGGGATTTTTTTACTCATCGTGTTGGACGCGGGCGCGCTTGACCGATGTGCTCATGCTGTGTACCTTGATGATTGGTATGAACATCTGGTCAGTAAGGAGGATGCGGCATGAATGCTACTGAAGCGATCTTGCGGTTGAAAGATCTTCGTCGAACTCTTCTTGAAGAAGCGCAACCGGCTTTTGAAGAGGCAGACCGTTTTAGAAAAAAGATTATGGCAGTGGATGAAAGCATCAGATCGTTGTGCCATCATCCAAAAGAATATCTGCGGCATGAGCAGGTTGAGACAAGTCCCACGGAGCACCGAGTCAACTGCACCACGTGTAATCTGTGCGAGCGGATGGTGAGGTGATCGCGTATAAGTAGCGCGATCTCTTCGCCCACAACAAAACCCCGCCCTTAAAAAGCGGGCTTTATGTTACTCCGCGTGCCGCGTTTCGCGCTAGCACAAAGCGATATGTTACTCTCTATACCTAAACCCCGCCTTTTAGGGGCGGGGTTTTTTATTGAGTTGCTTCTAGTACTTTTTTGAATGTGTCCGGATGAAATTCCGCAAGTTCGGCAAGTATCTTCCGGTCAAGCTCTATATGCTTTTTCTTGAGTGCGTTTATCAGTTTGCTGTAGGACGTTCCGTTCTCGCGGGCGGCCGCCGATATTTTTATTTGCCACAGCGTTCGGAACTCGCGCTTCTTTCGCTTTCTTCCTGCGAACATATTTGACCATGCGTGAAGAAGCGCCTCTTTTGCCGCGCGTTCTTTTGATTTTCGCCCCCAGCGAAAACCCTTTGCGTGTTTCAGCAGTTTTTCTCGGTGTTTATGCGCTATTGTTCCTCGTTTTACTCTGGTCATGGTTGTTGGCAAGCAGCCGATAATACGTAGCAGATAGTGCGTATGCAGCTTTCGCCTTTCGCACCACCACCCGCCACTCACTACATGTTCGTTAGATTACTTTTCTGATCTGACGCTGGAACGCTTTGGAAAACTCGGCTGTTTTTGCCTGTCGGTGCTGGAGCGTTCGCGACTCTTTGGCGTTGAAATGATTATGATGGGCTTTGCGCCGAAGGATCTTCCCGGTTTTCGTGACCCGGATCCTTTTTAATATTGATTTGTTTGGTTTGACTGCCATAGGTGTTTTTCATGGTCGTGCGGTTATTCGCGCGTAGCCATGCATATGCGAATGTGCGTTATAAACTCTTTTCGTCGGCTTCTTTTGTTTTTTGCTTTTTTGGAGCAAGGGCATGCATGACGGTAAGGAACCCCTGGGGAGTCCTTTTTATCTCCATCTCAAACTCGCCGTTCGGGATGATCCTCAAGAATTCCTCAAACTTCTTTCGGGCGAAATCCCGCAGGGCTTTCTCGCGTCCGTGGAGCACCATGTCTATCTTCACCTTATTGCCCTCTTTTAGAAATTTTTCCGCCTGAGAAGCGCGAATCTCTAGGTCGTGCTTTCCGGTCGTGTATCCGATGCGGATGCCTTTCGTTTCTACCTCTTTTTGCTTGGTCCGGTGCTGCCGCTGTGCCCGCTCTTCTTCGTACTTGAACTTACCAAAGTCCATGATCTTTGTCACGGGTGGGCGTGCGGTCGGCGCGATCTCTATCAAATCAAGTCCCCGCTCAAACGCAAGTTTGAGCGCCTGCCCCGTTTCCAGGACGCCGAGATTTTTGCCATCTTCGTCAATGACCCGGACGGGAGATATCTTTATAAAGTTGTTGATGCGGTATCGCTTCTGAATGGTGTTGATATTAATGAGTAACCGTAGTCCCAATATTAGGGAAATTTGCAAGTGTTGTCAACCTCAAAAGAGAGTTGCGTCCATGTGTCTGTTGCGTGTCAAAAATGAAACCGCCCGCCCCCGCGAGGGGGACGGGCGTACTGCCGAAGTTCCACTAGGACGAGCCGAATCGGGTGCCGCGGGAGCGGGCATACGTCTTCCCGCACGAGCCCGTGGTCTTCACCACGACCTCTCCCTGGGCGTTCTTCACCTCGGACTTGCCGCCGCAGATGGCGGCCATCCGGGCTCTGCTGTTCGTAACCACTTTGGCGTGCACGAGCACGCCGCCGCAGTCACAGCTCCCGGGAGAGCGCCTGAAGTTCCCGAGGGAGAACCCCGCGCCGTCAATCGGGCGCATCTGTTCCAGACGCGCCTTCGCGACTGTTTTCGTCGCCATGTTATACTCCTTTCTCTTGGCCCTTTATCGGGGCCATCGGGGAGGGTTTGAGACGACAACAACTGTAACGACCCCATTATATCACAAAAAACTTATATTGTCAAATTATTATTTCATGTTCAATACTGAAAAAAGCAAAAACGAAAAACCGTCACGGGTCGCTGCCCGTGACGGTCGCTGGAAGGGGTGTCTACCCCCTATGAGCGCATGATGCGCTCTATCTCCATCTGGAGCCAGCGCCCGAAGTCCTCGGGGCGGATCGGGGACGTGCGGTTGCGGAATGCCCGCTTGACCGCCTCCTCCGGCCGAAGCTCCAGCCAGGAGATTCCGAGAAAGCCGGGGAACTCATGGCCGAGCCCGCGGCCGTCTAGGATCCAGGAGCCCCCCCACATTGTCTTGGGCTGCTTCTTTTTGCCCAAGACGGCCCCTTTGGCCAGCGTTTCCTCGCGGGCGATTTCAATCCTCGTGCCCTTTGCCGCGAGGATCTTGCCGACGAGCTTCCCCTCCTCGGAGGAGAGAAAGTTCGCAAGCGCGAGACCCGCCCGCCGAATTGCCAGATCGTCTGCCGCCTCTTGGGCGACCTTGTCGGTCGCCAGGGACTTCTGAAGCGCGAGAGCCGCCTCCAAAGACGCCCTGCTCATCATGGTGTAACTCCTTCTCGTTGATGAAATGTTTTCTATGGAAAAGACCCTCTGGTCTGATATGGCCCTCCGTGTGAATTAATTATACCATATCTAATATAAAAAGTCAA